>Ga0233448_1000915_pt1 | contig 28030 bp, 6 predicted proteins | sample SI_124_October20_2_FD_183015 | JGI IMG/M metagenome (GOLD analysis project Ga0233448, IMG submission 183015) | Seawater microbial communities from Saanich Inlet, British Columbia, Canada - SI_124_October2016_150_MG | ecosystem: Environmental > Aquatic > Marine > Inlet | place: Canada: British... | reverse complement strand
TCGGTTGGGCCATAACCATTGATCATGATGGTGTCTTTCAATTGTCGCAATACTTTTCGGCAATGACTGGCAGAAATCACGTCACCCCCAGCCAGAAAATAACGCACACTGGTCAATTGTTTTAAATTATATTTCACCATTGAATGAAACAAACCTGCGGTTAACCACAACACATTGACCTGATGATATTCGATGATTGAACCGAGTTCTTCCATACTTAATTGATGGGGTGGTGGAATGACCAATTGACCACCGTGAACCAATGCACCCCATATTTCAAATACGGACACATCGAAAGATACAGGGGTAAATTGAAACACAATGCTATCGTCTTTGAAAAAATCAAAACCACGATGAAACAGTAAGCGATTGGCACTTCGATGAACCACTTCAACGCCTTTGGGTTTGCCTGTCGAACCCGAGGTGTAAATTACATAAGCTAAATTATCAACAGTGACGGTTGAGTTGACATTGTCCATTGGCTGTTTTGCTATCTCATGCCAATCCGTATCGAGACACAATAAAGACTTGGTGTCATCGGGCAAGGCATCACTGAATTCTGAACGGCAGGATTCTACCGTCAGTAATACAGGAGCTTGAATGTCTTCCAACATAAATCGAATTCGATCTTCTGGATAATTCGGATCAACAGGACAATAAGCTCCACCAGATTTTAAAATGGCCAGTAAACCAATGATCATTTCAAGTGAACGAGGAATCGCAATTGCCACCACTGTTTCGGGTTTAACACCCAAACTCACCAAATGATGAGCCAGTTGATTGGCTTTGTCATTCAGTTCAAAATAACTTAATGTTTCATCATTGAATAATAAAGCATTCTGAGCACCCGTTGCTTCGGCTTGTTGTTCAAAACATTGGTGAATACATAGATTATCTTCATAAGCGACACTGGAATCATTCCATTCCTGCAACAACTGTTGTTTCTCAGCTTCAGCCAAAAATTCAATTTGAGACAAGGGTTGATTCGGCTGTCGGATAAAAGCATTTAAGGCATTGTTCAAATGCTCACGAATTCTGAGAATGGTTAATTCATCAAATTGAGCAGCATTGTAGTGAATCACTACTTTCAATTCTGGGTCTAAGCTGGCAATCAAGGTCAGTGGATAATTGGTTTGTTCGATCATTTGCACATCGGTTATTTTCAATGGCATGGATTCAGCTTGTAATACATCTCCAATGGGATAATTTTCAAACACTAAAATTGAATTAAACAGTTGCCTGCTTTCATTATTGGACGACACCAGTTTTTGAATTTCACTGAGAGAAGTTGTTTGATATTGACGCAAGCTGACATGACATTGTTGTATTGTTTGTAACCAATCAGCCAATGATAAATTCAAGTCTACATCCACTCGCAATGGCAACGTATTGATGAATAAACCCACCATTTGCTCAACACCACTCAATTCAGGTGGACGACCTGAAACAGTCACCCCCAAAGTCACATCCCTATTGCCACTATAGTGATACAATAACAATGCCCAAGCACCCGACAATAACGTATTAACGGTCATGTGTTGTTGTTTGGCTAGTTTTTCCAGTTCACGAGATTGTTCCAGCCCAAAGTCCAGAGATATTTTCTTCGCCACAAATTCTGTGGCATCAAGCTGATGCTCATTTTGACCAATTTCTATGGTGACGGGTGCTTCAAAACCGTTGAGTGTGTTTTCCCAAAATAATTGCGCTTGCCGATGATCACGTTGTTGTAAATGATCAATAAAATGGCCATAACGATCAACTGCAGAATTGATGATGGGACGACCCGATTGAACAGCTTGATAGGTTTGTAGCAAAGATTGCATAATCAAAGGCAATGACCAACCATCCATCACAATGTGATGATAAGTACAAATTAAATGAGTTTGACACTCGGCAATTTTAATCAGGGTTAGACGCATTAATGGAGCTTGCTGAAAATCAAAACCTGCTTGGCGATCATCTCGCCTGAATTGTTGTATTTTTTGATCTATTTCACTGGCTGAATAAGCACTGTAATCAATCACTTTTAAGGGCAGATCAACTTCACGCAAGACACATTGCAATGGTTTTTTCAAGCCATCAATGATAAACGCCGTGCGCAAAATGGTATGACCATTTAATAATTCCTGCCAGGCAGAAGCAAATGCTTGTTCATCAATTTCATTGTGAATTCGACAATCCATTTGCTCACAATAAACCTCTGACTCAGTTTCATACAAACTGTGAAACAACATACCTTCTTGCATCGGTGACAATGGATACAAATCTTCTATTTTATGCAACAATTGATGAGCTTGCAAACAATGGTCTAATTCTGTTTGAGTTAATCCAGCCAATGGAAAATCACATGGTGTAAAACCTTTGGATTCAGGTAACAAACAATGCTCAATAATAGCTTCAAGACTTTGTTGGTAATATTGCAAAAAGGCTTCGACAGCAGATTTTTCAATGGCTTGTTTAGGATAAGTCAACACCATTCTCAAACAACCTTGCTGTACCATTGCCAACATTTCTAAGGCATGACTTCGGTGATTATTCAATGCATGGACTGATCCCATGGATTCAGTCGCAGGTTTGATCAAGGTTTGTACATTGATTGGTGCATCTAATCGACCCAAATAATTAAAAGCCAGTTGAGATTCAGCAATATTTGATAATGCATCACGAACAGCGTCATCCTCATGACAATAACGTAAAACCCCAAAACCCATACCACGCATTGGCATGGCTTTATTTTGTTGTTTAACCGATTTAATGAGTTCACTCAAATAAGCCGAACCCAAATAAGTCGAACCATTGGGTTCTAAATCAGCCAAATGACTGATATCCAAAGACAATGGAAACATCGAGGTAAACCAACCTACGGTGCGTGAAATATCCACTGTCTCTGCAATGTCTTCACGCCCATGACCTTCTAAATCTAAAAATAGGCCGGATTGTTGCGTCCATTGCTGAACGGCCATCATCAATGCCGATAACAATAAATCATTAATGTCTGTTTGATAACTTTGGTTGACTTGTTTCATCAAAGCATTGGTGGTGTTTGCATCTAATACACATTCAATACTTCTCGACAGTGCAACGGTGTCATCGGCATCAACATCTAATGGCAATAAAGCAGGTTTGATGGTTGATAATTGGCTCCAATAATCAATTTGAGATACGATTTCATCGGATTGTGCAAATCTGTTTAATGCCTCTGACCATTGCTGAAATGAGGTGGTTTTTGTACCTAAGTAAAGTGTTTCTTCATTCGATGTATGTTGTTTGGCAAGCATCAACGCTCGCTCCAAATCTTCCATCAGAATACGCCATGAAACACCATCAATCATTAAGTGATGAATCACCATAAACAAACGATTGGCTTCGTCTTTTGGTGTGACAAACAAAGCCGTGTTAAAAACAGGCCCTTGTTCAATCGACAAACTTCCCTGTAACTTTTCAACCTGTTGTTCCAGTTCAGTTTTCCATTTTTCTACCGCGGACAAGTCAAAAAAATTGATTTTCTGTGATTGAAAATCGGTGTGTGTTTGTTGAATATTGCCCGAATCATTTTGATAAGTTAATCGCAAAGCATCGTGTTGTTTGACAACAGTGTCTAGCACTCTTTGCAGAAATGGCAATGTCACCGACACATCAATAGCAACTAATGCCGCCTGATTCCAATAATTTTGATGAGTAAAGTTTTGCTGAAAAAACCATTGCTGGATGGGAGTCAATGCAACATCACCACTCACCAATCCTTGAGTAGCAATGATTTGTTTTTGTTCACCTGCCACGGTTGCTAACGTCGCAATGGTTTGGTTTTCAAACAAATTTTTGGGTGTCACCACCAAACCTTGTTGATTGGCACGACTGATGATTTGAATACCAACAATCGAATCCCCGCCCAATTCAAAAAAATTATCATGAATACTGACGGAATCTAGGCCTAACACCTGACACCAAATATCACTCAATGTTTGTTCGGTTTTATTGCTTGGAGCAACCTGTTCTTGCACTTCAATTTGAGCTTCGGGTAAGGCTTTTTTATTAACTTTGCCATTGGCAGTTAATGGAAACTCGGCCAATTCCATCAACACTGAAGGGATCATATAATCGGGTAATTGTTTGGATAATTCTGCTTTTAAAATAGTGATATCAATGGGAGAATTTAGCATTTTGCTATTCAACAAATAGCCAATGAGTCGTTTATGTCCTGTTGTTTTATCGGCACGACTAACGACCACACAATCTTCAACCCATACTGATTGATTAATTTGCGCTTCAATTTCACCCAACTCTATTCTAAAACCACGGATTTTAACTTGTTCGTCAAAACGACCTAAAAAGTCGATATTGCCATCTTTTCGATATCGAACCCGATCACCTGTTTTATACAAACGCTGGTTCACATCATGAGAAAATGGATTTTGTACAAATTTCTCAGCAGTTAAATCGTCTCGATTCAAATACCCCCTTGCTAAACCAGAGCCTCCCACATGCAATTCACCTGCAACACCTGGTACGACCAATTTCATTTGCTCATCAAGAATATAGATCTCACTGTTACTGATGCCTTTACCAATCGGTGGCGCATCAGCCAAGTCATCAGCAACTTTTGCACTCAAACGAATGGATGTTGTGACAACTGTTGCCTCGGTTGGACCATAGTTATTAATTACTTCAAAGGTTTGCTTGGAGTCGGCATAACTGCTGAGTCGATCACCCCCCACCAACAGATGTTTTAACACATGATTTGCAGGCCATTGCTGACTCAATAATGGCTCGGCCAATGGAGTCGGCATAAAACAATGGGTGATTTGATGGTCAGCGATAAACTGCATTAAACCATTTGAGGTTAATAAAATGTCTTTATTGACCAGCGTCAAACTGGCTCCTGCCAACCAATAAGGCCATATTTCCCAAACCGCCGCATCAAATGAAATACTCGCCAGCTGAGTTGCCCGACTGTTTGCATCAACCGCCATGGCTTGTTGATGCCAGGCACACAAATGATTCAGACTGTGATGTTCAATCATCACACCTTTGGGTTGACCTGTTGAGCCTGACGTATAAATCACATAAGCCAGACTTTGTGCATTGATCGTGGTCATCAAATCATCCTGACTCATGGTGGAAAACTGTGCCACATCACGCTCATAACAAATGATTTGCTGATGGCTCACAGGCAAATTGTCCAGCAAAGATTCCTCAGTCAAAATAAGCGGTGTTTGAGTATCTTCTAGCATAAATTCTAGACGCTGTTTGGGATAGTCTGGATCAAGTGGCACATAGGCTGAACCTGACTTCATGATGGCCAATAAACTGATCATTAAATTCAATGACCTGGGCATACAAACAGCAATCAGGCTTTCACTATCAATACCTTGTTGTTGAATGAACCGAGCCAGTTGATTGGCTTGCTGATTCAATTGAAGATAGCTTAACTGCTGGTCTTCAAAAGCCACGGCAATGGCATCAGGTGATTCATCAACACAAACTTCAAACAATTGATGCACACAACGATCCTGACTATAGTTTATGGTTTTTGGAGACCAGTCAGTCAGTAGTTTTTGCTTATCCAGTTGGGATAACATCGCCAGTTGAGACAAGCTGATCGAGTCATCACTACTGACGGCATCAATGACAGCTGTTAGCAAACGATCAAAATGATCCATCATGGCTTCAATGCTGTCACGCTCAAATAAGTCCGTATTGTATTCCCAACCACCTGTAATCAATCCCTCGTGATGCTCCAATGACAAGGTTAAATCAAATTTAGCCACGGTTTCAGTCAAAGGTTCTACCTGACAATGTAAGCCATCCAGTTTGTTGTCATTGGCAGTGATATTTTGTAAAGCAAACATCACTTGAAATAATGGGGTATGACTTAAATTGCGTTCAAGACCTAGGCTGTCCACTACTTTCTCAAAAGGAATATCTTGATGTGCGTATGCTCCCAGGGTGTGATCTCGAACTTGTGCGAACAAGTCATCAATCACGGGATCATCACTTAGGTCAAATCTTAAAGCCAAGGTATTCACAAAAAAACCAATCAACGGTTCAATTTCAGCTCTATTTCTTCCAGCAATGGGCGTACCGATACAAACATCAGACTGTCCACTATAGCGTTGCATTAAAATACTGAAAACAGACAATAAGGTCATGAACAAAGTACCATTCAAGTCACGACTGATCTGTTCTAATTGCTTGGTGGTCTCGTGATTTATCGACATCGACAAGGTTGCACCGTTGAATGTTTGAACGGCTTTGCGCGGATGATCAAACGGCAACTCAAGTACATCGACCTGTTGCAACCGCTGTTGCCAGTAATCTCGTTGTTGCTTAAGTGGTTCATTTTGCAACCATTGTCGTTGCCAATGAGCAAAATCGGCATATTGAATGGCTAACGGTGGCAATGGTTTAGAGTTCCCCGTCAACAATGCTTGATAAAACGCCATGGTTTCCTGAAAAAATATTTGAATAGACCAACCATCTGATGCGATGTGATGCATATTAACCAGCAACACAGCGGTTTGTTCGGGCAAACAATAAAAGTTAACTCTAAATGGAATATCGGTCGCCAAATCAAAGGGTTTTTGCAACGCTTGTTGCATTGTTTTTTTCAGTTGTTGCTCTGCCTGTACTGAGGGTAAATATGACAAATCATCAATTATAAATGGCGTTTTAACTTGCTCCAAAATGTGTTGACTGGGCTGTCCATCGGTTGTCACAATCAGTGTTCTTAAGATTTCATGGCGTTGAATCATACAACTGAATGCTTGTCGTAATAAATTAGAATGTAAATCACCATGAATTCGGATGGCACCAGGAATGTGGTAAGACACACTACCGCCTTTTTCCAGCTGATCAAGAAACCACAATCGTTCTTGTGCAAACGATAAAACCAATGGTTGAGTACGATCCACCACTTCAATCGGTGTTAATTGCTGAGCTATGCCAGCATGTTGAATAAAGTCAGCAATGTCTTTGATGGTGGCATGATCAAACAGTTGTTTCAGTGGTAATTCTACTTGAAAATGATGTCGAATTTGTGAAACGGCTTGAGTCGCCAGCAATGAATGTCCTCCCAGATCAAAGAAGTTTGCTGTCACACTGATATTTTCCAGCTTTAATAGTTCATGCCACATCGCTTGCAAGGTGGTTTCTACTTCATTTTTGGGGGCAATGTATTGTTGTTGTGACTTTTGTGGTTGTGGGTCAGGCAAAGCTTTTCGATCCAGCTTGCCATTGGCGGTTAGTGGAAATTTATCCAGCACAATAATCACCGATGGAATCATGTAATCAGGCAATTGAGCGGACAATGATTTACGCAAAATTTCGTCATCAAAGTTATCTTTAATGCCCACCAAATAACACACCAAACGCTGGTCTCCCGCTTGAGACACAGCCATCACCACACACTCATCAATACCTTGCTGGCGAATCACAGACTCTATTTCTCCCAACTCAATCCGCAAACCACGAATTTTTACCTGATCATCAATACGTCCCAAATAATCTATTGAGCCATTATCCTGATAACGTACTAAATCCCCTGTTTTATAGAGTTTTTTAGCATCATCAAAAGGGCTTTCAATAAAGCGTTGTTGCGTCAGTTGATCTCGATTCAAATAGCCACGAGCCAACTGAGTACCCGCAATGTGCAATTCTCCCGTCGCTCCCATGGGTACGGGATGACAATATTGGTCCAGAATATACAATTGTGTATTTGATACGGCTTTACCGATGGTCACCCCACCTGTTTGATGGCTATCAATACAAGCATGACTACTGACATCGATCGCTGCTTCGGTCGGCCCATACAGATTGTGAATGGTGACATCCAATAATTCATAAGACTTATTAACCAAACTCCATGATAAGGCTTCACCACTACATAAAATACGCTTTAAAGCCGTACAACTCGACCAACCAGGTGTGCCAACCATCACTTGTAACATGGATGGTACAAAATGTAAGGTGGTGATTTTTTGCTGATTAATCAATTCAATCAGATAATCATTGTCTTTATGGCCTTGTGGTTTAGCAAGAATCAATTGACTTCCTGCCATTAATGGCCAGAAAAATTCCCAGACAGAAACATCAAATGAAAACGTGGTTTTTTGTAACACACGATCTGCATCAGTCAATTGATACGTCTGTTGAGTCCAGAACAAACGATTCACTACGCCACGGTGTTCATTCATAACCCCTTTGGGTCGCCCTGTTGATCCAGAGGTATAGATAACATACGCTAAATTTTGATCAGTCACACTGGTTTCAGGATTATTAGATGGCTGAGTTTTTAAATCATCCATGATTTGCTGTTTGTCCAGACAAATCGTTGTCGGTCTATGGTTCGGTAAACGTGACATGCAATGTTTTTCTGTGATCAACAATTTAGCATCACAGTCATCCAGCATCAGTGCAATTCTTTTTTGAGGATAACCTGGATCAATCGGCACATAAGCCGCTCCTGCTTTTAAAATTCCGAATAAAGCAATGATCATTTTCAAAGAACGTTCGACTGATAAAGCAATTAAATCATCAGGCTGAATATTTTGTGATATCAAATAATGTGCCAGATGATTGGCTTGATGATTCAGTTGTTGATAGTTCAAGCTGGTCGATTCAAATACCACAGCGATGGCATCAGGTGTTTTTGCCACTTGCTGTTGAAACAATTGATGAATACAGACATCAGTTGGGTACTCAACCGAAGTTTCATTACTGAGTGCCAGTAAATTCTGTTTTTCTTCTGGTTTTAAAATATCCAGCTGATGCACAGGCTGTTGAATAACACTGGGCAGTTGAGTTAATACTTGCTCAAAATGACCTAAAATCTGTTCAATGATTGATGCTGAAAATATTTGTTGGTCATAAGCAATGGAGATATTCAATGTTTCTTCGGCAGTCACCACAATCGTCATTGGAAAATTGGTCTGATCATGCGTATCAATACCGTCAATGCTGAATGCCAAATCAGTGGTTGCCAATGCCGCACCCAATGGATAATTTTCAAACACCAAAATGGTCTGAAACAATGGTTGTTTATTGGGTACAGAACTATAGGATTGAACCTCGGTAATCGGTGTGGTTTGGTGTTGCCTTAATTTGACTTGCTGTTGTTGTAAATTTTCCAGAAATTGTAGTAATGAGCCTTCATTGCCTTGCTCAAAATCCAAACGTAATGGCAAAGTATTGATGAATAATCCCACCATTTGTTCAACACCACTCAGCTCTGCAGGTCGTCCTGACAAAGTGATCCCAAAGACAACATCATCATCACCGCAATAACGATGTAATAACAGTCCCCAACAAGCCTGCATGATAGTATTTAAAGTTAAATGATGTGACTGAGCCAGCTGCTTTAAGTTTTGTGTCAGTGTTGCATTTAAAGTTAATGATTGCTTGTTAATATCGCTGATTGTCTCATGGGGTGTTTGAGTATTCACCAAAGGCAATGGCGTACTGGAATAAAATCCTGACAGATAATTTGTCCAAAATTCTGCTTCGACTGATTTATCCGTCTGTTGCAGATAGTTGATGTAACGTTCATAATTATCTCGCACGGGGATAAGATTTGTTTGAGCAGACGAGTTGCTCAACTCAGCTTTATCCAGCATCTGAGAAATTGGTGCTTTGCCATGTATTTTAAGTTCGTAATGGGCAAATAATTCCTGCATCAAAATAGGCAATGACCAACCATCCAGTAAAATATGGTGATGACTCCAGTTGAACCAATAATGAGAATCTTCCAAACGCATTAATACAATTCTTAACAAGGGTGATTCTGCAAAATCAAAACCTTGTAGCCTATCTTTTACTAAAAATTCTTCAATTTTTTGTTGCTGTTCTACTTCATTTAATTCCCGACAATCAATGATCGGGCAATCAAAAGGCACTGTTTTATAGACTCTTTGTAACGGTATAGACGCACACTCAACAAATGATGAACGCAAAATACTGTGTTGATTAATCAGTTGACGCCATGAATCAATGAATGCATCGGTATCGAATTCCCCTCGAAAATGACAACTGAATTGCTCAAAATAAGCTTCATCCTGTTGATCAAATAAATGATGAAACCACATACCTTGCTGAGTCGGTGACAATGGATAATAATCTTCCAGTAACGATTGATTGGGTGTTGCATTAATCAACTGATCCAGTTGAGTTTGATTGAGATTGGTCAAACGAAAGTCTGAAGGTGTAAAACCGATAGAATCAGGCAAACAACAATGTTCAATTAAATCCGTTAAATGATGTTGATACGATTGAGACAAGGCTTCAATGGTTAATGACTTAAACTGTTCACTGCTCACCGACCAATGAATTTGCAGTTGTCCTGCAATGACTGAGGCATTGATATCAATTAAGTGTGAACGTTTATTATGAGCACTCACCGAGGCTTGTTCGACATCATCAACCACTGAAAATAACTGACTTTGAGCCATGGCATTGTCTAACTGTCCCAGATAATTAAAACTGATGGCTGACTGATGTTCAGATAATAAGAGTTTATTATTGATATCTGCATCATCGTGTAAATACCTTAAAACACCATAACCCAAACCATGTTTTGGAATATCTCGTAAACTTTGTTTGATGCACTTAATTTGTTTTTCTGGCGAACTGGCCGTTTTTAATAGGACAGGGAAAACTGTTGTAAACCAACCCATGGTACGGCTGACATCAATGACATCATCTATTGCTTCTCGGCCATGACCTTCTAAGTCAATCAGTACACTGTCTGACCCCAACCATTGACAAAAAGTCGTTGCCAAAGCCGTCAGTAAAATATCATTGATTTCAGTTCGATACGCCTGATTACATTGTTTTAACAGGCGTTCGGTTGTTTTGCTGTCAACCGTGGTGCTGATGGTATGGCTCATCGACACCTCATTATTACCACCAATGATGTCAGGCAAAACGGGGGTTATGGGATGTTGTACGATGTGATGCCAATATTCTGTTTCTGTCGTGATGTTTTGTGCATAAGCCGTCAACGCTTCTGACCAGCGTTGGTATGAGGTGGTTTTTCGTCCCAACTCTACTGGACTGCCAGCGGATAATTGAGCATAAGCCCGTTCAAAATCTTCCAGTAAAATACGCCAAGATATACCATCAATCACCAAATGATGGACCGTCAAAAAGAGTCGATGCTGATCCAGTTGCGGTGTTTTAAAGTAAACGCATTTTAATAGTGGAGCTTGTTGTAATGACAAACTTTGCTGAGTGTTTGCGATGTGAGTTTCAATTATTTGCTTAAGATCAGACTCATCGTGAGACAAATCCACCCTTTCAATGCCAACCAACTCAACCTCATTGTGTGACTGACACCATTGCTGTTTAACCTGTTTAAAACTCAGTCGCAAAACATCATGTTGCAGAATAATGGCATTTAAACTTTGTTCAAGGTGATTCAAATCCACATCGTGCTTAACGCCAATAATTACTGACTGATTCCAGTGGTTTCGTTGTTCCAAAGGTTGTTCAAAAAACCACTGTTGAATAGGTGTTAAAGCAACCTCTCCTGACACCAAACCCTGTTCTGCATCAATATTACGTGAACTGGCACGAGCCACGGGAGCTAATTCAGCGATGGTCTGATTTTCAAACAAATTTTTCGGTGTCAAAGAAAAACCTTGCTGATTCATTCGACTGATGATTTGAATACTGAGAATCGAATCACCACCTAGCGCAAAAAAATTATCCTGAATACCCACTTGTTTCAGCCCAAGCACTTCACCCCAAATATTAGCCAGTGTTTGTTCAGTCTCATCACGAGGCGCAATATAGGATTGAGTACGGGAGGATTCGGTATCTGCTTCTGGCAAAGCTTTTCGGTTAATTTTGCCATTGGCAGTTAACGGTAATTCAGCAAGTGGCACCAATATTGATGGAATCATGTAATCTGGCAAATATTGTTTGAGTTCATTGCGAATCACGGTGACATTTAAAGTTTCATCATCAGTGACCAAATATGCCACCAGTGTTTTTGCGCCATTATCCTGATCTTTAACAATGACTACATTTTCAAAAATGCCTTCACACTTTAACAGTGCTGACTCAATTTCTGTCAATTCAATACGGAAACCACGAATTTTGACTTGTTGATCAAGTCGCCCTAGGTATTCAAGTTCACCATTGCTTAAATATCGAGCACGATCACCTGTTTTATAAGCAATGCCACCGTCTATATTAAATGGATTCGGGATGAAACATTGTTTTGCTAACTCAGGATGATTCAAGTAACCTTTGGCAATACCTTCCCCTGCAATCAGCAATTCACCTGCCACCCCCACGGGGACTAAATTATTTTGAGCATCAACAATATAAAGTGATTTGTTGGGAAAAGCATGACCAATCGGTAGCTCATCACCTTTGAAATTTGTCAAATCAAAAACCGAGGCCACCACACTTGCTTCGGTTGGACCGTAGGTATTTAATAGTTGAACAGAGCCTGCGATGTTGTCCTGCCATTGTTTTAAAGCAGGGGAAAGTGCTTTTTCTCCACCGATAATAACCAAACGTAATCCACTAGGAGGCTGTCCAAGAACACATCTTTCCGCCAGAACTGCGTTAAAATCTGACTCAAAATGCTCATTTACACCAGTCAAGTCATTACATAACACATGCCAGTAAGCTGTCGGTAAACTCGTGACACTAATTTTTAACGCATTTATTGCCTGAAAAAAATCAACACTAGAAGCAATCATAGACTCATTGCGTAGCACCAAGGTTGCACCACTTGCCAGTGTGGGAAAAATTTCTTCAATACTGGCATCAAAACTCAATGATGCAAATTGTAATACTCGATCATTGGACTGAATACTGTATTGTTTGATGGCGGCAGTCACATAATCTAACAAATTCCCCTGACTCAGCATTACACCTTTAGGGCGACCTGATGAACCTGAAGTGTAGATAATATAAGCCAAGTTTTCTGCTGATGATTCTATTTCGATATCATCAGCTGAGTTATTTTGCCAATTGGATTGATCCAAATAAAGACATCGATCATCAAAACCATGTGAAAATAAAACCTGTTGAGTCACCACCACTCTAACGTCTGCATCATCTAAAATATATTTCATTCGATCTTCTGGCAACTTCGGATCTAATGGAACATAACCTGCCCCAACTTTGTAAATCGCTAAAATAGCAACCATACTTTCAATACAGCGTGGCAAACAAATGGCAACAGGCGTGTTTGCTATGACGTTAAGTTTTAATAACTCAGCGGCCAGTTTATTAGAAGCAATATTTAACTCAGCATAAGTCATGCTGGTCGTTGAACCATCTTCTGCCAATTCAATAATGGCAAATTGGTCTGCTTGTTGTTTACATTGCGTCGTCAATTGCTGACAAATTAAATTATCCGTGGAATAATGAGCTATCTCGCCTTGACTCCAAATATCCAACAATTGATTTTGTTCCGCCTTATCCAGAATATTGATCTGAGATAATTTCTGCGAAGGATGTTCTACAATACTGTTTATAATTCGGTCAAAATATTGTAACCAACGGTCGATGGTTTCAGGCAAAAACAAATCTGTATTGTATTCCATTTCCCCTGACAAACTACCATCGCTATTTTCATTGAGTGTCATGGTCAATTCAAATTCAGAGGTACTTCGTTGCAAGTTTTTATCAACATTGATGGTTAAACCAGAAATTTCCCGACGGCTTGATATGGCAGGGTTTAGTACAAACATCACCTGAAATAATGGTGAAAAACCCAAATCACGTTCGCTGGCAACACTGTCTACTACTTTTTCAAACGGTAATTCCTGATGGGCATAAGCCTCCAACGTGGTCTCTTTAACGGCTTGTAAAAGTGTTGAAAATGCTGGATCGTTGGCTAAATTTTCACGCAACACCAACGTATTAACAAAACACCCGATTAGACTTTCAATTTCTTGTCGGGTTCTACCCGCAATCGGTGTGCCGACACTGATGTCTGTTTGACCTGTTAATCGATTAAGCAAAACGCTATAAACACTCATTAACGTCATGAATAAGGTTGTACCGCTTTGTTGTGATAACTTTCGTAAAGATTCACCTTGTTCAATGGTTAACGAAAATTGTTGTAAAGCACCATTGTAAGTCATCACTGCTGATCTTGGATTATCAGCAGGCAATTGTAGCACCGTACTGTCATCCAGTTTTTGTTGCCAATAAGCTAATTTTTGGTCGAACACTTCACCTTGTAAATACTGACGTTGCCATGCCGAATGATCCACAGTTTGAATGGATAATTCAGCCAATGGATTTGGTAAATCCTGACGATAAGCATCATACAACACAAAAAGTTCATCAATGAGTCGCCCAACAGACCAGCCATCCGATATAATGTGATGCATATTGACAAAGAAACGATGTTTTTCAGGTGTTAGTTTTATCCACAAAGCCCTGAATGGAAAATCTTTTGTCAGATCAAATGGTTTATGTAAAGCTTTTTCTATTAATTGTTCCACCTCGGTTAAATCGGAACATTCAACAATGTCTATTGTCCAATCAGATGCTGGCAATATTTGTAATATCGGTTTACCATTTTCAGCCACAAAAATACTGCGTAAGGATTCATGTCGTTCAACAATCGTCTGCAATGTTTTTTGCAAGATGGATTCATCCAGTTCACCATCAATGGTTAAACTGCCAGGAATATGATAGACATGCCCCTCTTCTTCAAATTGATCTAAAAACCACAATCGTTCTTGAGCAAATGACAAGGGCAATTCTGTGTTTCGATCAATGATTTCAATGGCTTCCAGTTCAGACAATTCACCCGATTGATTAATCACTTCGGCAATACTGGCAATGGTAGGACTGACAAATAAAGTTTTTAATGCCAGTTCTGTTTTAAAACTTTGACGAACTTGTGAAATAATTTGTGTCGCCAATAAAGAATGACCACCCAGAGCAAAAAAGTCATCATGAACACCCACTTTTTCAACTTGTAAAACAGTCTGCCAAATTTCGACCAGACGTTCTTCAATGCTATTACGGGGAGCTTGATATTCTTCTTGAGAATCACTTAAGTTAACTTTTGGTAAAGCTCTTTTATCAACTTTGCCATGACTGGTTAATGGCAAATGAGGTATTTCCAATAGTTGCACAGGCAACATGTAATCAGGCAAATTTTCTTTCAAACTGTTTCGCAGTTCGGTGATGCTTAAACTTTCTGCATCATCATTCAATACATGATGAGTCACCACATAAGCGATGATTTGCAATGTTTGACTGGCATCTGGCTTTGCCACCACCACACATTCGTCTATTTGCGGTAATTGATTGATGACCGTTTCTATTTCACCCAACTCAACTCTAAAACCACGAATTTTAACCTGATCATCAATTCGTCCCAAAAACACTAAATTGCCATCGGACAAATAACAGACTTTATCGCCTGTACGGTACATTCGTCGAGTCGGATCATTAGAAAAAGGATTGATGATAAATTTCTGTTGCTCTAAGGACTGTCGCTGTAGATAACCACGAGCCAAGCCATTACCTGCAACACATAATTCTCCAGGTACACCAATTGGCATCAATTGGGAGGGATGATCTGGATTCACCACATAAAGCAAACGATTAGGGAATGCCTGACCAATGGGTAATTCATCAGCTTGAAATTCGGTTAAATCAAACACGCTGGTCACTACGGTGCTTTCTGTTGGACCATAAGTATTGAGTAGCTTAATGTCGCTGGAAAATTTATTTTGCCAATTTCTCAATGGTTCTGGCAATGCTTTCTCACCTCCAATAATCACCAGTCTTAACTGCCCCTGATTGACTTCATCATTTAATTGCTGACAAAGACTATGCCAATAAGCCGTCGGCAAACTCAATACAGTCAATTGCAGTGACCTTGCCAAATCAAAAAAAGTATTGGCATCCGCCAGCATATTTTCATTGCGTAACACCAAACAAGCACCAACCATTAAAGTGGGGAAAATTTCTTCGATACTGGCATCAAAACTGATGGTGGCAAATTGTAAAACTCGATCTTGATGAGTCAAAGCATATTGGTTGATTGCACCATAACAATAATCCAATAAATTACCATGTGTAATCATCACCCCTTTGGGCTTGCCTGATGACCCAGAGGTATAAATTACATACGCCAAATGGTGAGCAAATAACTGATTTTTGGGCACATCGGTCGATTGTTTTTCTATGTCGGCAACGTCTGCATCCAAATAAAGCTTAGATGTTTGAGCAAATACATCATTGTCTTCTGTATTGATGGAATCCATCCATTGTTTGCTGGTAATGATTAACACCGCTTGAGTTTCTTCTAGCATAAATGACAGGCGATCCAACGGTGCGTTAATATCGAGCGGGACATAAGCTCCACCCGCTTTAAAAATTGCCATCATTGAAACAATACATTGTATTGAACGTTCAAGAGCAATGGCGACACAAACATCTGGTTTTACACCTTGTCCCATTAAATAATGAGCCAGTTGATTGGATTGTGATTCTAATTCGGCATAACTCAAACTGTCCTCATTAAAAACCACAGCGGATTTATTGGGCGTTCTGGAGGCTTGTAACGTTAGACGATGTGGTACTAATTGTTCTTGATTAAAATCGGCTTTGGATTGATTCCAATCAACCAATAAGGTTTGTTTTTCTTGTTTTGACAATAATTCTAACTTGGACAATCTACTCTGAGGCTGTTGCAGTATTGACCGAACCAATTGTTGAAAGTGGACTTTGAAACGTGACATGGTTTTGTCACTGAATAAATCGGTATTGTATTCAAACTCACCTTGTAATTGTCTATTTTTCAACGTCAGATTTAACGTCAAATCAAATTCTGACAATTGTCGATCTATGGTTTCTAATTCAATTTTTAATCCTGGTAAAGAAAACTCTGTTTTCATTTCAGTGTGCAAAACAAACATCACTTGAAATAAAGGAGATCGACTTAAATCACGGTCTGGCTGTACTCTTTCAACCACTTTTTCAAACGGAACATGTTGATGAGAAAAAGCCCCCAAGGTGGTTTGTTTGACTTGATCCAACAGTTCAATAAAATGAGGATCGTTGCTCAAATCACTTCTTAATGCCACGGGATTAATAAACAAACCGACCAAGGCTTCAATTTCACTGCGAGTTCGGCTTGCCACGGGAGTACCGACACAAATGTCATTTTGTCCACTATAACGATGCAACAATACTTTAAAAACAGTCAATAAAGTCATGAACAATGTGACTTGATGGGAATGGCTGAATTGTTGTAATTTTTTACTGGTGTCGGCATCTAATGACAATGGCATCCAAGCACCATTGTAGGTTTGCATTGCTGGTCGGGGAAAATCAGTATGCAATTCCAAGGGCATCACTTGATCACACTTTTGTGCCCAATAACTCAATTGTTGCTCCAGAAATTCACCTTGTAACATTTGCTTTTGCCATAACACAAAATCAGCATATTGAATGGTCAAATCCTTTAAAGGACTGAGTTCTTCTTGTTGCCAACTTCGATACAAAGTGGTGATTTCTTCAAGTAGCAGTGATACAGACCAACCATCGGCAATGATGTGATGCAAATTGATAAATAGCTGGTGATGTTGTTCGGGTAATTTAAACAGAGTCACCCTAATTAATGGGTCTTTTGTTAAATCAAAAGGCAAATCACTTTGCTGCTGGCAAAGACGTTTTAATTCAGCCACACCATCAATCATTGTTAGCTCAGTTAAATCAATGACATCCATTGAACATTCAATCATTTCATGGGTGTATAATCTTGGAGTCCCATTGTCGTCAATAAAATTTGTTCTCAAACTTTCATGACGACTCACCATGGCAAGCAAACAACTCCTCAGTAATAATTCATCCAAATGCCCCGTCATGGAAATCAAACCAGGAATGTGATAAATACGGTGATCACTGACATCTAATTGCTGTAAAAACCACATCCGTTCCTGACCAAATGACAATGGTAAATCGGTTTGATCTTTGTCTCTGGCTAACATGGGTTTCTGGTAAAAACCGTCTGTTTCAACCGAATGATCGTCCATTAATATTTCTGTCAGTAAAAACTCACCTAAACCATAAATATGACTGTGATTAAACAGCAATGTAGGTGATAACTGACAATGTAAATTCTTTTCCAGACGATTTTTAATCTCCACCGCCATCAAAGAATCCATACCTAATGCAAATAAATCATCATGAATATCAACCGTCAGATTTTGACCTGAACTCAAAACCTCAGCAATTTGCTCACATAAATATTTTTGTAACAACACTTCTTTTTGATGACTGGCACAATGTTTGAGATCATCAACAATTGAATTAATTTCAGCCTCATCATTTGAGTCATCATTTTCAACCAGGTCATCCTCTGAGTGAGGTTGATTGACATCAATATCTGCCCAATAACGTTGACGTTGAAAGGGATAACTCGGCGTATTAATAAACTGGCGATAATAGCCAGAATCAAAACCATGCCAATCAATTTGACAGCCATTTTCATACAATATTGACAAGGTACTCAACATTTGTTGCCAATCAGGATTTTTATGACGGATAGAGGTTAACAACAGAACATCTTCATTTGGTAGACATTGTGTGACCATCGCTAATAAAGATCGACCAGGCCCTACCTCAAGATAGCTATTGATGCCAATGCCATTCAGAAAAGCAATACTGTCTGAAAACAACACGCTATTTTCAACGTGCCCCACCCAATAATCTGCATGACAGACTTCTTGAGTCACCGTACAAGCATAACGATTAGAGATCAGTGGCAATTTAGGCAAATGATAAGTCACTTGATTTGCAACTTCGGCAAATTTTTGTAGCATCGGTTGCATCATGGGCGAATGAAAAGCGTGTGATACTCGTAGTTTTTTACATTTAATCGACAAGGATTCTAACAATATCTGTAAATTCAAAATATTGTCATCTGCCCCTGATAACACCAAACTGGTTGGACTATTGACGGCGGCAATGGCAACAGTACCATTAAAACCATTTAAATGCGGTTGTACTTGTTGTTGTGTGGCAGTAACGGCTAACATGGCACCTGCGACACAATGTTGATACATTAACTGAGCTCTGCCACTGATCAATTTAATCGCATCTTCAAGACTGAATACACCCGCAATGTAAGCTGCCGCATATTCACCCACACTGTGTCCCATCACTGCTTCTGGTTGAATTCCCCAGGACATCCAGGTTTCAGCCAAAGCGACTTCTAAGGAAAAAATGGCAGGTTGAGTATATTGGGTTTGTTGTAATAGACTGGCATCATCACCCCACAATAATGATAACAACGAGTGATCCATACTCGATGATAATAGTTCAGCACAACGATCTATCATTTGTGTAAATACAGGTTGGGTTTGATATAAAGCTTCCGCCATACCCGCATATTGTGCGCCTTGGCCTGAAAATAAAAAACTCAATTGTGGTGTCTGCAAACTGGCTTTTGAGCGTTTTGACTGCGACTGTAGCTTTTCAATCATGGCTTGTCGGGTTGACGCAAAAACTGCCAGACGGTGTGAAAAATGATCTCGATGAGCATTCACGCTGAAACAAAAATCAGCCAAAGAATCTGTTTTATTGTTTTCCAATGCTTCGATGGTTTGTGATTTCAAATGCTGTAGCACAGCATTATTTTTTGCCGACAAACTCAAGCAATGTAATGGACGCGCAACTTTATTAACTGTTTTTTCAGTATCAACACACTGGTTTTGTGCTTGAGATAAAATAACATGGACATTGGTTCCACCAAATCCAAAACCACTGACTCCCGCAATTCTGGGTTTGCTTTCATTGACCCATGACATTTGTTCTGTCGGCACTTTTAACGACATTTGATCCCATGCCACATTGGTATTTAACTGATCGGCATGAATTTGTTTGGGGATTTGTTGGTACTGCAAACACAAAACAGTTTTAATCAGACCAGCCATGCCTGCCGCGGCTTCTAAATGACCTATATTGGCTTTAACTGCTCCGAGAATCAGAGGTTTATCGGCTTTTCTGACAACACCGTAAACTGAATTAATGGCATTGATTTCAATTGGATCACCTAATTGAGTCCCTGTACCATGGGTTTCTATAAAACTCACCTCTGCTGGATCAACATGGGCATTTGCCAATGCTTCTTTAATCGCTTGAGCTTGTGCCAAGCCGTTAGGAGCGGTCAAGCCATTACTTCGACCATCCTGATGAACTGCCGCACCCAGAATGGTTGCCAAAATTGGATCGCCATCACGTTCAGCTTGAGACAATGGTTTCAACACCACAACACCACACCCTTCGCTACGCACATAACCATCAGCATCAGCACTGAACGCTTTACAACGATAATCAGGAGCCAGCATATTGGCTTGTGACAAACTGGAAGTTAGCTTGTCTGAAATAAGTAAATTAACACCTCCGACAATGGCTTGTTGGCATTGATTTAAACGCAAATGATTGCAAGCAATCTCCAATGCAGACAAGGAAGACGAACAAGCCGTATCAACCGCCAAACTGGGACCATTAAAATCGTAAAAATATGACAACCGATTAGCCGCAATACTTAAAGCATTGCCACTGGCACTATAGGCACTTAAAATATTGTTCTGTGCCAATAATTGACCATAATCACTATGACTGATGCCAACATACACTCCCGTTGATGATCCCGCCAAAGCGGAATGAGCAATGCCTGCATTTTGCATCGCAGAGTAACTGACCTCCATCAACAAACGCTGTTGAGGATCCATCATTTGTGCTTCACGGGGTGAAATACCAAAAAATGCCGCATCAAACTGATCAATATCATTGATAAAACCACCTTCAAACAACATTTTCATTTTTTCAAAACGTTTATCAGGCGCTTTTGCCACGGCATCTTTGGCATCACACAATAATGACCAAAATTCTTCAATATTTTTGGCTTGAGGAAAACGACATTGCATACCAATGATGGCAATCGGTTCACCCAATGCAGTGGTTGATGATAATTTTTTATCGACCGAAGCGCTTGTAGACGTTAAATTAGCAAGATGTTCGGCCAATTTATTGATTGATGGATAATCATAAATCAGACTGACATTCAAAGGCTGATCAAAATCCAACCACTGTTCTAAATCACCACTCAAACGCATACCTTTGACAGAATCCAGACCAAAAGCAGCAAATGAAATGTCTCTGTCAATTTGGTCTGTGGGAATTTTGGCCAGTTCAGACACTTTATTCGCAAGCCATTTGGTAATGGTTGACTGATCACGATGATTATTTATTGGTGTGGATAAAGGGGTTTCTGCGGAGCTTTGTGGCAATGATTCTAAAGTATTTTCAGACTTTTGTATTTTACCAATGGGAATCGCACTGTCTTTGGTTGAGTCCCATTCAAAAACACCAGCCAGTTTATCGTCCAAATAGAGTTCTTTACATTTATGACGTTGAATTTTACCGCTGGATGTTTTGGGAATTCGACTCGGTTTTAATAAAACAATGGCATAAACTTGTAAACTGTATTGTTCAACCACCACTTGACGAATGGTTGAAATAACGTCTGCTACATCAAATTTACGCACAAATGTTCTTTTCAGTTCCTGTACAATCACCAGCTGTTCTTCATCATCCACAGAAATGGTAAAGGCACCAGTACTTTCTGGTTTTAATGCTTCATGGCAATAACCAATGGTAAACTCTATGTCTTGAGGGTAATGATTTAATCCTCGAATAATAATGACATCTTTTTGTCGTCCAGTGATATAGAGTTCATTATTCAGTAAAAAACCCAAATCACCTGTTCTTAAATACGGACCTTCTCCCGTATCCGCCAACCGAGCTTGGAAAATTTCTTTATTAACTTCATCCCGCCCCCAATAACCTTGAGCCACACTTGGACCTGACACCCAAATTTCACCAATTTCATCAGGTTTACATTGCAAGCAAGTGTGTGGATTGACAATCACAACCTTATGATCCATCCACGGCACACCACAACTGACAAAAGTTTGTCTTGGGCCTTCTGTAAAATCAAATACATCCCGTTGAATCACCACTTGATTGTATTCTAACGAAACAGCATCCAAATTGAGCATTTTAGGAGCGACATTGATCAAACCACCTGTGACTAAAACGGTGGATTCAGCCAAACCATAACTGGGATAAAATGTTTCAGGTCGAAAACCAATGGAACGAAACTTATTCACAAATTTGATCAGCGTATCACCACGAATCGGTTCTGCGCCTAAAATAGCCACTTCCCATCGACTTAAATCCAACCCAGCAAAATCTTTATCTGGAATATTTTCTACACAATATTCGAAAGCAAAATTGGGTGCTGCACTCACTACCGCCTTAAAATCTGAAATGGCCTTAAGCCAGCGAATCGGTTTTTGTAAAAATGCCGTAGGAGACATTAAGATGGCCGTAAAACAACCATACAAAGGCCAAATAACACCACCAATCAACCCCATATCATGAAACAATGGCAACCATGAAACACCATTAACACCTGGAGGAATCGGTTTAGAGGAATAGTTCGCTTCGGTATTTTTCAGTAAATTATTGTGGCTCAGCATGACCCCTTTTGGGTTGCCTGTCGAACCTGAGGTATATTGTAGAAATGCCAGCGTATGCTCATTGATATCAGGACAATTCCATGTTGCAGTTTGCTCATAATCCAAGTCATCAGTGGTTAACCACGGCAAATTTTCAAGCCCAGGAGTTTCTTTGAATAAAGGCTCTGCTAACTCAATAACGCGTGTGGTTGTCATCACCCAATCAGGTTCACAATCATCAATAATTGCTCTTAAACGACCGATTTTTTGATTACGTTTGGGAGGATAAACAGGAACAGCCGTGACACCTGCATACAAACAACCATAAAAACTGGTGATAAAGTCCATTGACGATGGATACAACATCAATACCCGCTTCCCCATCATGTTACGCTGGGTTAACTCTGAGGCAATGATTTGAGCATGCTGATCCAGTTGTTTGTAGGTATAGCAAATCTCACTTCCCTTATCATCTAACAGGTAACGATAAGCAATTTGATCGGGGTATTTTTCAGCGAGACTTCGTAACAAATCAACGAGGGTGTAGATGTCTCCGTGATAATCACTGTACATGAGATGTGTAATACCTTTTGTGTAAATAGAGTTACTCAAAAAGTAGTATAAAAAATGAAATTATTTAATGCTTTTTTATTAATTCATCTTGATATAAAATCAATTAACCCTTATGTTTTATATGCTACTCATATAATTCAAGGGTTAATAACAAGTTACAAACAACTTCCAAAACCAATCTTAATTTTTACCACTATCGCACCAGAAATAAAGCTGAAGTTGATTTAATTATCGATAGTTTTCTGGTGTTATTTTTAACTTTAATTTCAAATATTCACCAAATATGCTAAGCTATAACCATGATTACCCGAACTATTTTGAACGAACTCAGACAATCAGCAAACGACTATCCAGTCGTCACGTTGTTAGGACCACGCCAAGCTGGCAAGACAACATTAGCTCGTTTGGCTTTCGCTGAATACAATTATTGTAACCTGGAAAATCCTGAACTACGAAGTTTGGCTCAAAATGATCCCAATGCGTTGTTTTATAAATTTCCTGGCCATTGTATTTTTGATGAAATACAAAGAGTCCCTGAATTACTATCTTATATTCAAGTCAAGGTTGATGAAAACGAAATAAAAGGTCAATACATTCTAACGGGTAGTCATCAACTGCAATTGCATCAATCTATAGCACAATCTCTGGCAGGAAGAACTGCATTACTCAAACTAATGCCGCTATCAATGCATGAATTATCTGAACATGGCATTTCACAAAATCAGTATGAATTTATGCTAAAAGGATTCTTACCGAGAATATACAAAGATAATCTCAATTCAACTAAAACATACCGAAATTATTATGAAACTTATATTGAGCGTGATGTTAGACAACTTATTCATTTAAAAGAGTTAGCAAGTTTTGAAAAGTTTTTGAAGCTATTAGCAGGACGAGCAGGGCAAATAATCAATTTTTCATCTCTCGCTAGTGACGCTGGAGTTAGTAGCAATACGTTGAAAAATTGGTTATCAGTTTTAGAGGCCTCATTTATTGTTTTCAAACTCGAACCCTATTTCGAAAATTTTGGTAAGCGGGTTATTAAATCACCTAAAATTTATTTCACTGATACGGGGTTATTATGTTATCTGCTCGGCATAGAAAATATAAAACAACTGCAAAGAGACCCGTTGATTGGTAATATTTTTGAAAACCTAGTTGTCACGGAAGCATTAAAAGCTCGATTAAACCAAGGAATGAATCCTAATTTATTCTATTTTCGCACCACTAAAGGAACAGAGATTGATTTAATTTATAAACGAGGCAAAGATTTAATTCCAATTGAAATTAAATCATCCATGACTTTTCATCAAGGATTTGTGAAGGGTATCAATAATTTTAAAGCCATGACTGATTTGGCAATAAATGGTTATGTTATTTATGCTGGTGATTTGACTTATCAATCAGCAAATTATTCACTTATTAATTTCATCAATACATCTGAGATTTTTTCTACTGATAAAATCATATAAAAACCGTTTGAACAAGTAATTTTAAGTCATGATTTCTTTAAAAAAACATTATGTCAAATTCAAAATTATAATAACAAATCAACAAAAGGAAAACCCAATGATTTCAGATCAAATAAAAAACTGGTCACTTTATCCGTTAGGTAACGCATGGCAACAGGCATTTACATTTTTACAAACATTACCCGTTGATGCCGAAGAAAAAAAATACGCCATACAAGGTGATAACATATTTGCCATTGTTATGTCATATGAGACTAGAAAACCAGAAAATGCCGTATTAGAAGCTCATCGAAAATATTTAGACATACAACTACTGTTAAGCGGAGAAGAAGATATTCGCTGCTACCCAACACCTTTTCTTACCGTCAACAAGCCATACAACTCCTCAAAAGATGTCGAGTTTTATGATAAAAATGCAACGGAAACGACAGTCATTAAATTAAAACCTGGCAATTTTTCTGCATTATTGCCTGATGACGCTCATATGCCTTGCCTTATGTCGGCAGGAAAAGTCATGACCGTTAAAAAAGTAGTGGTAAAAGTTGATGTTTCATTATTGAATTTGTAACGTACATCCATGAAATTACTTGAATTGAGCCAAAATATTTCTTTTTATATCTCGCTATTATTACTGCCTTGGTTATTGTATCAATTTATTTTCAATTCACTGTTACTGAGTATTATTAGCGGGATAATTATTGCTGTTTTTGTACCAATAATCATTGGTTTTTTATTTTCACCATGAAGATATTGAAGTTTTTTCTTCATTGTCTTCATGTGCTTCATGGTAAAAAATATACCATTCGCAAAATATTTGCCTGTCAGGGCATCACGCCCTCCTAAGTATTAGCGAAATTGCTAATTTCTGCTATACTTACATTCTAAATACACTGGTTTGCTAATATCAATGTCACCTGAATTTAATCAATTACTCACCCAAATACTCCAAGCAACTCATTCAAAAGGAATGAGCGAAGCTGAGGTAGCAAATCGTCTGGGCATTCATCCAACAACACTATCCAGAATAAAAAAACGTGGCAATTGTGATTTTTCGCTGATTCAGGATATGGCAAGATTGGCGGGATACCAATTTTCACTGATCCCAGATAATAACCTTGCCAAAGCGATTCAAAACGGAGATCTTTTTTAATGGAAAAAGACCGTTATGCGGTAATCTGGACACAAATAAATGGTGATCCAGTTAAAATGGCCAATATTATTTCAACAGGCCGAGAATTTCGTTTCAGCTATACTCAGGATTATCTGAATACAGGTTCTACCACAGGCGTTTCCATCTTCAGTAGTCCTGATATTTTTGAAGACAAGCCAATCGTTCATACTGCCAGCGAGGCCATGCCACTTTACCCACGCTTAATGTCATTGATTCCAGGACAAGGCAAAAAAAATATTCAGCGTCGAATCTATAATAATATCCTAGCAAAATACGATACCCCTCCTGCACCTGGCTTTGATACAGAGTGGGCATTGCTGATGATGGCAGGAAGGAATGGCATTGGTCATATTGATATTTTTGAGACAGACTTTGAAGCACAGCAATGGTACGAGGAAAAACAAAAACCACTATTACAATCTGATGAATCTGAATTGCGTTCAACCATTTGGCAATTTTTAAAAGAAGATTTATCAATGGCACTACCCGAAGACATTGATTTGGTGAATTTATTAGGACCCACACCATCTGTTGGAGGCATGATTCCTAAAATACTGGCAACAATACCTGATTTACCCAACTGGAATGGTGATTTTGAACGACCAGGTTTACAGCATATTGATGGACATAAAAGCGTTGAAGTGATTATTAAAATTGAGTACCCAGAATACGCTGGCTTAACTCAATTAGAAGCACTAGGACTAGAGGCTAATAAAAAATCAGGAGTGATTACTCCCAGATATTGGCTGGCAAATATTGATGATCTGCCAATGATAGCAATTGAGCGATTCGATAGAACTCAAAAAGGAACACCCATACCGATAGAGTCATTTTTTTCGGCAATGGCTTCTGCCACAACAGATGTCACTGGAGCCACTGATACCGATATGGAGAGAGTGGGTAGAATGTTGGCAGCCATTGGCAAAGTGGCTAAATTTGATGTTAAAACATCACAAAAAAGTGTCTATCAGCGATTTTTACTGGCCATTTTAACGGGTAACGGTGATATGCACCTGGAAAATCTGTCATTTATTGGTGGAAATGATGGTTTATCGGTATCACCAATGTATGATCCTGCCCCCATGCGAGCTTGGAGTCGACACAATTTATTATCCGCAATCCCATTTGAAATTGAAGGATCATTAAGAGATAGCATCATAAGATTGGGTAAATCATTCGGTTTAAATAAGAAAATAGCCACCGAATTATTACATCAATGTGCCGAATCAACAGACAATTTTCAAGAACAGGTTTTATCGGAAACCAACGTGCCTCATGAAACACAGAAAAGACTGGTTAGCGTTATTTCAGATGTGAGAAAGAAGTTGGGGGTAGTGGGTTAACCTCCTTGAATTAATTTTAAAAATGACATCAAATTCACCTACAAATATGAAGCCAAGAACGGAAATTATTTCGTACCCGTCCCTTATTTCGTACTCATATCTGTTAGGTAACTTGCAATAAATAAACCACCCATCTTACTGGCTTTTTTATCTTTGTTTACCACAAAAACAGTCTGAGCAGAACGACTGCACACCTATTTTTGTAACAAAGAAGACGAAAATAAAGTGATAAAGTGTCAAATCTTTGCTTTAGTCATTAGATTGAAAATATAAACTAAACACCTTACGTGATGACTAATGAAAAGACTTGACCCTTTCTGACCCTTTCTTGACCTTTCTCTTTCTTCAATATGCAATACGTTCACAGATTTAAACAAATAGGTTTGCAAATAAATCAATGATTGTCATAATGAAAAACTCGCATTAAAGTTTTAAAGAATGACAAATGAATCAGCCAGACCGTAATGACTACGACAGCCCATGGAAACAAGCTATAGAGAAGTTTTTTCCCGATTTTATGGTTTTCTTTTTTCCAGAAATCTTCAAAGATATCGATTGGAATAAAAACCATGACTTCATGGATAAGGACTTAGAAAAAATAACCAAAGATGCAAAGCTTGGAAGAAGATATGCTGACAAACTGGTTAAAGTTTGGTTAAAAAGCGGTGACCTTATCTGGGTGTTAATTCATATTGAAGTGCAATCATCCAGAGAATCAAAATTCTCAGAAAGAATTTATGTTTACCGACACCGCATTTGGGAACAATACCATGTTGATGTGGCTAGCCTGGTTATTTTATGTGATGACGAACAAAATTACCGCCCGAATCAATATTCAAAATCCATCTGGGGATGTGAACTGAATTTTACGTTCCCAGTAATCAAATTATTGGATTTTGAAGAAAATTGGATTAGACTTGAAGAAAGTATCAATCCATTTGCCATTGTTGTCAT
>Ga0233448_1000912_pt1 | contig 28086 bp, 32 predicted proteins | sample SI_124_October20_2_FD_183015 | JGI IMG/M metagenome (GOLD analysis project Ga0233448, IMG submission 183015) | Seawater microbial communities from Saanich Inlet, British Columbia, Canada - SI_124_October2016_150_MG | ecosystem: Environmental > Aquatic > Marine > Inlet | place: Canada: British... | reverse complement strand
CACTATATGTTGTGGTTGGGGTAAAAAGATATTAATTAAATAATCTAAATCAGATTAAAATTATTTTAGATTCTAAATTTACCATCTATTAGTCGTGTGCTCAAAACTTTCCAACCCAGATGCAAGGATTCTTGTATCTCCAGAAGATTCTAAGTGTGAAACCACTTGCATTATATTTGATATCTGATATAGTTACATCATAAGCAAGACGATGAACATAAAAGAATTTATGTTTTGGTTTCCCTTCGCTTAAACCATTTATTCTAGGAGGAAAAAAAATGGAAGTACCAAAAGTAATTCACATTGTTGAATACGGCGGAACGCAAGGGCAAGTTGAGTATGAACTTGAAAGTGGCGAGCGTTTTGCCATGCATGAGTTGCGTCATGATGAGCACGGTGCGCCTTTTCTTGGAAGGTTAACTGAAAAATGGCGATACTATTTTCCGCAGAGAGCGGAAGAGTACGATGCTTATTGGAAAAGTCAAGGATATTAATATCCTTGACTTTTGGAAGTCCCAAGGATATTAATATCCTTGGGACTTCACACCAATCCTTAGATTTTACCCACTAAGGAAAGGTTTCTACGCATTATCTTTTTTCTAAGATAATGTCCTGCCCGATTAAGGGCAGTTAAATAAGGGTAATTTAGTTAAGGGGTTAATAAAGTTAGCCCCCTAACTATTTTTCTTTTAGGGTTATTTTTAATATTAAAATAATCTAAATCAAATCTGATTTATTTTGTAATTTAGATTATTTACCATCTATTAGTCGTGCGCTCTGTGTAGAAAAAAGATGAATCCCTAGAATACAAGAGTATTCTAGGGATTCTAGGAATCAAGCGGATGCTTGATTCTCTTTCCCATCCTCTTCTGGAGGATGGGGAGTATTGTTCTCTAGCCATGGGGCTAGAGAACTGGCCATCTGCCCAAGGGGCGAGCATTGCGCTCGCACTACGGTTTCGCTATTTGGCAGAAGGACGAATTTTCGTCCTTCGGCCTCATAAAACAAGGCCACTATTTCAGCGGCCTCGCCTGGCTCGAATGACAGCCCTCGGGCTGTCATTAAGGCTTTGAACAGGGTCGCGTCGACGGAGTCGACGGTTGACGCTGCCTCCGCATTTGACCGTACCTTGCCCTCGAGGGCAAGGAATCGGTCAACTGAAGTCTCGCAGAAACTTTGAGTTTCTGCGAGTCTCCGTTTAAGAGTTTCAACGCGCCTGTCTGCGCGTCGAAACTCTTGCATAAACTCCCTCTCTTCCGAAGAGAGGGATGGGTTCTTCTTCCACAAAGTGCATTGAAGCAATGCATCTTTGAGGAACGAGACCCATTTAACAGGTCTTTTATTCATTGTTTAATCTCCTATAGGTAACAATGACTTAGGCGAAAATGCCTTATGGCAACAAACTTAAGTGTCTCTTGCCATGTTTATATAATACCATAATTTTATTATAACGCAAATAGTTTACCACCTATTAACGGTGCAGCAAGATATATGATTTTCACTATATGCTTTTAAGCCTATCGGACGATATCGCACTTAAGGGACTCCAATAAGAGAACTGTGTGCACCGTATCTCTAGGTAATAGGACGCACAATAAAATCACAAATCACAAATCAAATCAAAATCACAAATAAAATCACAAATCAAATCACAAATAAAATTAAAATCAAATCAAATCAAAATCAAATCACAAATAAAATCCCAATAAATCAAATCAAATCAAATCAAATCAAAATATCCAGTTTCAACTATGTCCATTTACGATAAAGTTGCGATTGATGACAAGCACCCCCCTTCAAAAAAAATAAAATAAAAATTTAGAGGTTACACAAAAGGTCCCTTATTTAAGGGACTCCTATATAAAAGTAAGGATATACTCCCATAAAAAATATAACCATGATTACAATTAACTTAATAACAGAAGACAGGGATACAAGGGGAACCTTAAAAAGACTAGCTCACAATTATGGTAAGACTGCAGCAGTGGATGCATACCGCCACCCTAACGTTTTAAACTATAATAGTAAACCTGTAGCTGGATCCGCTTCCCAGAGTACAGGGAAGGCTAGAGCGCAGTTTGGTGCTATGCAAAATGTTACTAAGTGGGGAGCAAGGGATAATAGGCTTACTATTAACCCTAACAAATCAGGGGGTGACGTTAAGTCTCAATTGGGTAGGATAGCTGCTCTTGGAGCTAAAAAAGGTATGCTTACTCAAAAGGCTGAAGCAGAACGTACAGCTGGCAATGTAGCCACTGCTGTTCCTGTGCACAAAAGAAGAGTCTTAGGGTCTGCTAATGACACTCCTCATAGAGGTACTCCCCCCAGAGGAATGAACACCCCTTATCTGAAAGGAGCAGTTACGTATAATGGGGAAGATAAGTAATGATTACAATTAACTTAGTAAGTGAAGGCAAGGTTCGGGACACTGTAAAAAAGGTAGCGAAAAAGGGAGTGGATGAATACAAAAAAAGTGATCATTCTGACAAACTTTTGGCGCAAACTGTAGGTGCAGGTGCAGCTGCCTCTTTAGCAGCTCCTCTTGTAGGTTTAGATCCTATGTCAGGATTAGCAACAGGTTTGGCTATTCCTCACACTTATGATACAACCAAAAACATTGCTAAGGGTACTTACGGTAAACTGAAAAAGCTTATGAAGAAGAAGTAAAAGTTATCCTACTTTTACTATATAAAAGTAAGAACTCCTTGTAAAAAAAAAAGCAAGGGTAACTATAAATATGATAAAAATCAATTTAATAACGGAGGAGTCTAGTACTCGAACTCTTACTAATATACCTAAAGTAATGCGTCTTGTTACTGGTAAAGATAGTGCTCCTAAAAAACCAACAAACAAAATAACGGATTTTTTTAGAAAGTTAAAAGGAACAGTTGCTAAACCTGTGAAAGCTCTAGGTAAAGCAATAGCTGAACCTCAACGGCGAGGTAATATTTCTGCCCGATTAACTAGAAGAATTGATAGCCAACAAGGAGGGGGGAAAGCCCCAGGTAGTTTACAAACGAACAAAAACAGACGCTGGGCCGTTGAACAAGGAAATTCTTCAGGTCGTTACCCTGGCGGAAAGGCTTTTCCTGATACAAAACCTGTCTTTGGAGAAGACACCAAGTAAAAGATGACTATTGTTGTAGAAACACCCCCTGAAGGAGGGCAAACAGATGGGCAAAATAAAGAAGCTTCCTACTGCCACCAAGATATAGATACAGATAGAATACAGTTTACTTACAGTAAAAGTGGAAATACCCATTATTGGAAACTTGACGGAAGTTTTTCCATTACCTGTTCTTGTAAGGAAGACTCAGAAGAATCCATAGGCAAGTGCAACACTGCGTGTAAGCTAAATTCAAGTCTGGGTAATTTGCCTAGGTATTTTAAAGGTGGGTACCTTTCTGTCGTTTGGGACTTTAGTGATCCTGGGGAAGGGGCAGTACTAGGATGCTTTATAGATAATATAGATAATAAAGGGAATGTTGACTTTAAAGCTTGTTCCAACGGAACCCAATTTGTGGAAGACCAAATCGCAAAATATTTAAAAGATAAATCTCTTAGTTGTTTAAGTACCCATAATGTGTAATTACTAGGTAGGTGCGACCCCTATATAAAGAAGAACAAGGAGACGAAATTAGAATCTCCTTTACAATTTAATTATGCCAACTGAAATTACCCCAACTCCCAAGCCTGGTTTAGGTGGATTAACCTATTCCGCAAGTGGTGACGCAAGCTCAGTGTTTACACACACTCAGTCTGCTTACCTAACGTATACTCAAGTATCTGCCCAGGAGCTTGACGGTTCTTGGCCTACTGCTGCTGAAACAAAGGTTTACTTCTCTATTGACTTAAAGTACACCGTTCAAGAAACTATCACTGATTTTAATTCTAGTGGTTCTACTTCCTCTTTGAATTCATGGCAGGATATGGAGCCTGTTGTTTATAGTAACGATTCCTCCTCTGGTCTTGGTACTGGCGGATATATCCATTTTAAACAAGGTTATGTTACTCGTCCGTCCACGGATCTTGATTTCCCTTACTTCAATACCGAAGATTTCCACGAAGCCATGGTTCTTGCTCCTGTTGGTCAAACGGGTGAGCTTGTAGACGATGCAGAAACTGTTAATGCTTTCCTTATCCAGATGAATGCTTCTATCCGTGAGGGTGGTATCTTGTATTCAACTGATAGTACAAATGCAGGTGTCTCTTTCACTCCAGCTGAGTTTGGTTGGATGCCTGAATTGCTTGGTTAATCTTTAATCAAAACTTTAGATATAGGGTGCTTGTTATAATAACAAGCACCCTATATAAGTATAACATGACCATTGTCCAAAGTCCCGCTTCCCCTGTTTCTCTTGAAGAAGAACATTGTTTAACTTTTTCTGTTATTGATTTTTCGAATGCAAATTCTGCAACAATAGATCAATTTAGTGGAAAACTTGTGGTTGGTCCTGCTGTTGTTACTAGTTATGTAAACTGTAAAGAAACCTGTACCCCCTCATGGGACGATGGTTATCCTATGATAACAACTACTACTTGTGTACAAGGTTGTGAGGCGTGTGTATCAACGGGAGATAAGGGAAAGGTTATTAGTGGTGCTTTTATTCACTTCCAAATAGGAGATGGAGGGATCATAGATTACGCAAAATTTAAAGCACAGGTTCAAACTTGTAGAGACCTTAACCCTACAGATAGAGTAGCTTTTGCTAGGTGTATTCTTGGTTTTGTCTCCCCTGCTGGGGAAGATGGTACCTTTGAAAATAATATTGATTATTTTATAGAAGGAACAAAAAATAATATAATAGATGGGAAGAAGAATAGAGACTTCAGAGAAACCATTTGGTTAAAACCACTTCCTTTTGGAAAGCCAGTATACTAAGGTTCCTTTTAATTTTTGTTTAAAGAGGAGAGCAAAATGCTCTCCTCTTTACTATATAATTATAGTATGACTTACTTAACGATACCTCCCGCTCAAGACTCGGGTTCTCCTGACCCTTCAGAACTTAAATGGTCTTGTTGCAAGATACATATGACTATGGATTTTTCAGGTTTTTACGCAGGCCCCTATGGGTCTGCTGTTGCTCAAGGAGTTTGTCTAAATGAGGATGATTCTATTAGTATGGTAGTAGGGCTCAAACAAAAAGGTTCTCGTGCGGGTAGATCTACTGCTCCTTTACCCCCTTTACCTACTGGGCATAACGAAGGTTCAGATGTTCACGGAAATGACCAAGATACCTTTACAAAGGTATCTTATCAATGTGTTGAGTCTGCCCGTACCCTTACAACTGTGGATTGTAATCAGTTAAATATTCCAGGAGCTCATAGGAGTTTTACTTATCACCCTAACGATTCTAATGCCACAGACCTAGCTTTAAGTCAGGCACTAAGAAAAGCAGGAGCTTTCTGCAATAAAGGAATGATGAACTTTGATCAGTCTTCTTCTCCTGCTATGGTTGCTTGGTTAGAGGAAAACTTCTTTGGAAATACTAGTGAAGGAACTTCTTCTTTCCCTGATAGGGGATGTTCCTTTGATAAAGCAATTGCTAAGCTTTTACGCAAAAGTATAATAAACGCTAAAAAGAATAAATCAAAATGGTAATAACGAACAACCACAACCAAGAAGGGGGAACTACCCCTACTTATCCAGGCAATGATAATTTACTTAAAGAGTATTGTATTATTACAGTTGAATTTAAAATTCCTCCAAGAGGAAGATATAATGGTGTGCCCGATACAAGAAGGGGGGCGAAAGGCGTGCAAGGGAGAAGGTCGGGTGTAGGTGAATCGAAAGGAACTTTAAGTATGGGTACAGGGAAAAATAGCGATGGTACTCCAGCCACAACTAAAAGTCCTCTTACAGCCGATGCTTTAAATAATACTTCTTCTTATGGGGATAAAACTGCTAAACTTAAGTTTGTTAACGGAGATATTATTTTTAATAAAACATATGTTATTTTAAAAGGGGGAGCAGATTGCCCCCATGTCCTAAAATCAGATCAAACAGTAGCTCATGAAGATGGAATGACTGCTTTGGACGGCATAGATAGTGCAGCTAATAATTACCATGAGAATACAAACGGTTCCTTTATAGCTGTGGAAAGGGGAAGAAACAAAGCAATATTAAATGATGACGGAATAGCAGGTACTATGCTAGATGATTTTAATAAATCATTTCCAGGAGGAAATAAAGCAGGGTTACAAGGACCTACTTACTCTCCTGGTGTGTACAATTGGTATCGTTTATATCAGAAAGCACTAAACGAGAAAAAGGTTATTCAACTAATTAAGAAAAATCGCTCTTTTACTTTTAAAATAGGAGGGTGTAAGTAATCATGGATAAAAGAGCACAAAGTTTAATTAGACTTTATGAAGAGTCTATGGCAGAAAAAATAGCAGCTATTGCAGCGGCAGACGCAGCTAAAAAAGAAGAGGCTAAGGTGAAAGATAAGAAAGCTAAAAAAGCTAAAAAAGCTAAAAAAGCTAAAAAAGCTAAAAAAGCTAGTACTTCTTCGTCTGGTCTTTCTGCCACTTCAGTAGCTAAAATTACAAAAGCCAGTGGGAAACTCCCTCCTAGTAATTCAAAAAGGACAGAACTTGCTGCAGGTGAAAGCAGCGACGCTGCAAAGGAAGCTGATAAACTTTTAAAACCAGAAAGGGAAGGTTCAAATGTTGCCTTGTCCTCTCCAGATTTATTTCATAGTATTTATGGAGGACGACAAGGGTCGTACAACCCAGAAAGAGTGATACCCCAAAAAGGATTCTCACACAAACCAAGGTTAGCAGATAAACAAGATGATATAGGAAAAAAAGCAGCCAAAGAAGTTAGGCATGGTCTCGCTGCAGGTGGAGATGAAGAACACACGGTTTTAACAACTGCTCAAAAAAAAGCTAAAAAAGGAACTTCGGGGAAAGCCGTTAAGTTTGCAAGCTTAAAAGGGAAGGTAAACCCAATAGTTAGAAGGTCTCGTGTTTCCAGGTTAGCCTCAGAGAAAGCAGTAAAAAAATATAATGCAGCGCACTCTTTACCAGGAGGAGGAACTATTAATAACGACGGTAATTCCACTATAGACAATGCGAAAGAAGTAGCTCAAATTGCAAGCAAGTCAGGTAAAACCGTACAAGATGTTGCAGCGAATTTTATAATTAAAAGTGTAAAAAAACCCCAAGAGTCTCCTTCAGGGAAAGGAGGGCAGACTTGGAAAGCAAGACGAGAAATGAAAAAAAGAAGGGGGCAAATCGATGAATCCTTCCTTTATAAATTAAAGAGTCTCCTTGAATCTACAGCAGAAGAGAGAGAAGAAACAAGAACTGCTCTTACTGGAAGTAGTTCACCTTCTTGGGGTCACCTTAAATCAAAAGTGAAACAAAGAAGAGCTATAAAAAATGTTGGATCAACTTTTAAAAGTACCTCAGTTTCTGCTGGAGAACTGAAAAAAAGAGGGAAAGCAAATGCTATAGCACAAGCAAGTAACACAGCCTTCGAAAAGAAACAAGCAAAAAAGAATGTTGCGAGAGTGAAAGCATCTAACGAGACTCCCCCTCTTGTTGACCCTCCTGCTTCTAAGAAAAAAAGGAAAAAAAGGAAATATGATCCTATTACTATTAGAACACCTGAAAAGCCAGATTATAGTGATGCTAGACACCCTCATAATGTGCAAAGAGCAGCAAATGCTGAATACGCTTCTAGAGAGCAACGTGACTATATTTTAAATAATTATGAGAAGGAAGGTAGTAGAAGCAAGAAAAGAAAAGCATTAAAAATAAAAAGTGTAGGGGAAGCACCCCCAATTTCAATTCGTCCTCTTTCAACACAAGAAAAAATCTTAAAGGTAAATACTGCTAAAAAAGCAAAGGAAGCCTCTACGAAAGAGGATAGAATAGACAATAAGAGAAGAAAAGCAACAGCAGAGGCGTTACGGACGTTACGTAAACATCGGAGCCAAGAACAAGGAATGACTGCTGTTGAAAAAGATGCAAGAGTAAAACATAGTAAATGGGTAGCGAACAATCCTATAGAAACCACTCCTAGAAAACCCATAAGTTTTGATCCTGCAACAGTAAAAGCTGTAGCGCAAAGTAAAAAGGCCTCAGAAGCAAAAAAAGCAAGTGAAAAGAGACAGAAGAAAACTGCTGCAATCGCACATATTAAGAGAACTGTTACTACTCCTTCCCATACTCCAGAAGGTAGAAAGCTTACTGAAAAAGAGCGCAAAGCTATGCAGAAAAGAGGTGTATCTTCAAGGATTCACGATTTGCATTTAAAAAATCTTCCTCCTGCGAAAGGAAAAGGAGTATCTAATGCTACTTTTATGGGAGGAGATTATAAGGAAGATCCTGTTGATACAGCTCGAAAAGAAAGTCAAAAAAGAAAGAGTGACAAACATTACGAAACAAAAGTAAGACAACCAAGAATTGCACGATCGGAAAAGGAAGGAGAAGAGGTAAGAGAACTTGACAGAGTTAGAACGAAAAAGAGTGATTCGGAAGCCCAAAAGGAGTGGGAAAAGACTAAAGGGAAAGAAGAAGTAGAAAAGAAAAGGGAAAAGGAAATTGGTCCCTTTAAATCAGAGGCAGAGCGACATTTGCAACGAAACTTAAAAGGGGTTAAAGCATGGCAGAAAAAGAGAAATGCTAAAGCCTTAAAATCGCCTAGAACTAATTTAAGGAAAACTATTAACTTATTTAGAAAAGCTAAAAAAATAGGGTCAGCACACGATTTTAGAGCTGCTCATTTTGCGAAGGGAGAATATGTTAAGTCTTTTGAGGATTACACAGGTACTCCTGAAGATTTAAGAGGAAAAAGTAAAAAGAAACCTAAGCGTAAGCAAACATCCTTAGATAAAGCTATCCAAAATTCAAATGGGGAAGACGATACCCCTTCCTTAAGCTTTCAAGATCAGTTAAAAGCAAGTATTAGTGCAGCTAATAAAGAAAAAGACGAGGGGAATTAAAGGAAACCATGCCTGATTTAAAAATTGATATTCAAGGATTAACGTTTGTTAAAACGTTAATCGCAGTAGCTACCCCTGTTATTATCCTTGCTATAGCTTGGACAAATGTAGGTGCTAAAATAAGAGCAAATGAAACAGCTATTCAAGCGAACGAAGTTGCTATAAAGGAAATAGAAGGTAAAATCACTAAGGTTGATAATAAACTTAACACTTTGGTTACTGATAATGCTGTTATTATTGATCGCTTAGATCTTATTATGACTCACTTTAAAATTGTAGGTAAGGAAGATGAATAAATTTAAAAAAGCTGTAGTGAAAAAGAAAGTGTTTAATATGCTTGCAGAGCATAAGAAACGTATTGCAGCTTTACGAAAAGCCCTATAATAGGGTATATGGCTGACCAATTAGATTTAAGTAGAGCATACCTTCGTATGTGCAAGGAATGGGCAAAGCTCTCCAAAGCTAAACGTAAACAAGTGGGAGCCTTAATTGTTAAGAATGGTACTATTATAAGTGATGGTTTTAATGGTACTCCTAAAGGATTTCCTAATAAATGTGAGGACACTGCTTCAGGTTTAACTCTTCCTTACGTCCTCCATGCAGAATCTAACGCTATTGCAAAACTAGCTAGGAGTACACAAAGTAGTAAAGGAGCTACTCTTTATATTACCCTTGAACCTTGCTTCGAATGTGCTAAACTTATTATTCAATCGGGTATTAAAAAAGTAATCTATACTGAAGAGTATAGATTACATGAGGGAAAGGGGTTGCTTTTAAAAGCAGGTGTAAAGGTTATCCACCTACGTGAAGAGGATCTCCCCCTTTAGCTTCAATCATTCTACGATGATTTTCTGGGTATTCCTTACCATAAGTAATAATTAAGAAAAGGTGGTGTGTCCCTGTAGGGGCATTACCTGTAACATAAGCAGTGGTATACCTAAACTCAGAAACCCCTCCTGTAGGGAAGTGCCAAGTGTGTTCGTCTCTAGCTGCAGAATCGTTACCTGAGTTAGCCACAGTAGGGTATAGTAAAACACCAGGGCAACCTGAGGAAGTAACTCCTACATCTATATCGAGATTAATATCTCCTTCTTGTAACCCTACGACAGCATACTTATTTCTGTTATCGTTGCCTTCTGTTCTGTTAACCCCTGAAGGCTCTAATATAATTCCAACCTTGTTTTGAGCAGTGGCCACACCATAAGTAACTGCTACTATATGGCACCAATTAGCATCTAAGGGGTTACCTGAAGAGTCGTTAAGTTCAATAACCCCCGATGCGTCAGTAAGGGCTTTCCAGTCAGAACCAAAGGCTGCATTAGTGGTTGCAATGGTTTTGTGAATGGCAGTTTTAGTGTATGTTTTGTAGAGGGCTATAGAAGAGTGCATAGATTGTACCTTATTATTATTTAGATGCTTTGTCTGTAACCATATATAAAAATAGAGAATAGTTTATGGCTAAAAAGGAATCTTCATTTTTAAATCATCTTTTTCAACGTTATATTGAAGAAAAAAAGAAACAGGCTGAAAAGAAGCCTAATACTGGGCATGTTATGGTCATCCGTATTGGACAACCCATTACTGAAGTACACACTGCTCAAGAAAAGTTAGGAGGTCAAAGTGCTGATGTAAGAACACAAGGCACTGCCTCTTTTCAGCCTGGAGTACACAGTACTGTAGATAGAGACAGGAAAATAGGACAGGTAGGGGCTAAAAGGGATTTAAAAACAGTAGGTTCCAATCGTAGGTTTAACTTAACAGGGGAGGATAGAAGTCGAAAATTGCAAGGGTATAAGAGAATGATGGGTAGGGTAGGCTCTAAACGTCTTTTTGGGGAAGGTGTTTACCAACCTGATCTACCTTTTAAGAAAACAATAACTATAAAAGGAAATAAACCTTCAGAACCTTCAGAACCTTCAGAACCTTCAGAACCTTCAACCCAAGGTAACTTCTTTGATTCTCTTCCTTTTACTAGGGCTCAAAGAAAAAAGGTACACGATGCGAATATGGAAAAGAGGCAAAAAAAGAAGGAGCAAGCGGGGAAGTCCAGGAATAAAAGGAAGGGTGAAACTACTAGTTTTGGGTTTACAAGTTAGAAGGTGGGGAATTTTCCCCACCTTCTTTGGTTTAATCTTCAAATAATTTAAACCCTAGAAAAAAGCCAATTAAAAACCACATTAGGATCTACTTATCCCACAATCCCATTTAGAATGTACAGCAGAAATAAAGGGTCGAGGATAGTGCGCTCTACGAAGTTCCTTTGTTTTTGTCTTTGTAAAAGAACTAGAGGAAGGTTTAAAATTGGAAGCAAAAGTAGCACGAAAGTTGGAAGACATAATAGCACTTTCATAGAGAGAAGTTGCTTCATAGTTAATTAAAGAACCAAGGTTACCTTCTAAATGCATTTTCTGCGTTTCAGGGTTGTAGGTATACACTTTACTAGAACGAAGCATGGGTGTTTTTGCCTTTTGGTTACCAAGGATAACACCATAAGTAACAGTATTTTTAGCACCTCTTAAGATAAAGGGGGACAGGAAGGAGTACCCGTTAGGGCTAATACGAAGTTTGTCTTTCATACTTTATCATAGTCGGCACTACGGAAGTTACACTACTTTTATTAAGAAAAGTTCATCCTTTAATTTGTCCGTAGAGAGGGGACTATACCTCCCAAAGGAGGAAGGTGTTTTCTCCTTGTGAGTAAGTAAGGCAATACTATTGCAAGAAGCTTTAATATACTTAATGATAGCAAGTTCAGCATTTACAATGTTAGTTCCTAGAAAAATAGTAGATTCAGCTTTTTCATATAAATTAGTAAATACTATATCCTTATGGTCTTTAAGAGATGTGAAGGGAGAAAGGAGAACAAAAGGGATCTCAACTTTAGTAGCCACAAGACAACAAATAAAATCAGCGTAAGTTCGTCCTAGACAGTAAAATCTAGTTATTTTCTTTTGCTCAAACAAAGAGGCTATTCTATTTGAAATATTGTCAATCCTCTCATAATTTGTAACAAAAATAGAAGGATCCACACTAAGAGCTAAAGCTTCAAATTTCAAGTCATGGAAGTCTGGGTGGACCTTAAGGAATAGTTTGTTCTTTCTCACGTTGCTGCTTCTTAAGTTGTTCTATAACCTGCCTTACATGTGGAGTCATTAAAGGAAGCTTTTCTCCCCATTTCTCTTTGAACTTACTTCTATTTTCTTGCCAGTCGCCAGCAGGAGCTGCAGCTCCCATTCCGCCAGAAGCATGGCGTATAAGAAGAGGCATTACCATATTTTTTAGATTTTCTTCCAACGCTAGGATAGACAAGTGAAGATCATAGAAATCCCAACCCTTAGGTAAGTACTCTGGATGCTTAAAATCTAAACTTTTGATCGTTTTCCCTGTACACGCCATAAATACTCCGTCACAAACAACAACGTCCCCGTGAGGTCCATAAATAGTTTGTTTTTTAAAATCGTCTCCATGCATTACCATTCCAGAGTGTAAGCCTTGTCTCCAGAGGTCCATATCCCACCAGGTAGCTTCCTCTGATAAAAGTTTAGTACCTGCAACCCCTGCAAAACCAATTTTTTTATTTGCTAAAGTTTCTTCCAGAACGGTATTAAACATTTTTTGAGTTACTAAAATTTCAATATCATCATGAGAAAATACTATAATATCTTTACTAAAGATTTCTAATTCTTTTAATTTAGAATTATATGCCTCAAGCATAGAGGACGCTCCTTCTACAGTGTGTACTGTAAAGCCTGCTTCTTCGTAATACTTTTCAAGATCTTGTAAGGTTTGAGACTTATTTTCGTCTCGTGTGGAAATTATTGCATGTTTGTTCATAAGAGATTATATATACCTATAGGTTATAATAGATGGCTAACAAAGAACTTATCAAAAATACTTTAAAAGAAATTGAAAAAGAGATAGAAAAGTGTAGTAAGGACCCTGTTTATTTTATATCCACATATATCAAAGTAGTTCATCCTGTTAAAGGATTAGTCCCTTTTGATCTCTACAAATTCCAGCAAAGTATTGTTACTGACTTTGATGCTAACAGATTTAATATTATTAAAAAGTTTAGGCAAGCAGGAATTACCACTATTTGTTGTGCTTACTCCTTATGGTATACTTTATTCAAAACTGAGAAATCAGTTCTTATTGTTTCAATTGGTGAACGTGAGTCTACAGCATTTCTTTCTAGAGTATGGAGAATGTATGATGAACTTCCTGAATTTCTCAAGATTGGTGTAGACGAAAGAAACAAACATACTTTGAAACTATCAAATAATAGTCAAGTCAAATCTATTCCTTCTTCTGACTCTGCTGGTCGTGGTGAATCTATATCTGTTCTTATAGTTGATGAAGCAGCTTTTATTGATAATATGGAAGTCTTCTGGGCTGCTATTTTCCCTACTATATCGACAGGAGGGGAAGCTGTTATCCTTTCAACTGTTAATGGAATGGCTAATTGGTACTATGAATTCTACCATAAAGCGAAAGAAGGAGGAAACTCATTTAACGTGATTGATATTTTTTGGCAGCAACACCCCGACTATACGAAGGAGTGGTCTATTGAAACAAGAAGAAATATTGGAGAAAAGAGATGGTTGCAAGAGTATGAGTGCAACTTTTTAGGCACAGGTGATACTTTTATTGATGGAGGAACCCTTAAAGTACTTAAGGATAACTTTAATGACGATTTTGATATTAAGTACAATAACAGAATGCGTGTTTGGAAAGACCCCGAACCCTTTAAAGAATATGTTATTGGTGTAGATGTTTCCCTTGGGGTTGAAAAAGATTACTCAGCTTTTCATATTATTGACATTTATACAGGAGAGCAAGTAGCTGAATTTTATTCTAACAAAACTTCTGTAAAGGATTTTGGTAATATCCTAAAGTACGAGGGAGATTGGTATAACACTGCTTACATGATTGTGGAACGCAATGGAATAGGTATCGAACTTTTAAGAATACTTTTTGAAGAACTTGAATATGAAAATCTTTGGATGGATGATACAAAAAACCAGCTGGGGCTTACGGTAACAACACATAACAGAGATGGTATTCTTGCTTCTCTAGAAGAATTTGTGCGTAATAATAAGATCAAAGTTAATTCTGAGCGTACAGTTAAGGAACTTCTTACTTTTATCATTACTGAAAATAACAAAATCGAAGCTGAGGTAGGTTACAATGATGATCTTACTATGAGTTTAGCTTTAACCTGTTACGCATTTAAAGACATCTTAGACTTTTCCCCTATTGAGTATTCAGTAGGAGAAAGTAAGAGTCCTGAAAAAACTTTTCAGAATAACCCACAAAGAGCGATGATCTCAAGGGTAAATAAAAATATGGATAAGGAAGACTTACGGTGGTTATATGGACCAAGACGATAAAAACTTAAACGAATCTTATACTGAATTCGCCTCTAAAGCAGGAGGAATTCACCCCCCAAACCAAGACCCAACAGGTCTTTTTGGTAAGCTATTAGCAAAATTCTTCGCCCGTCCTGGTAGACCTACTCATAAACCAGACAAAGAGCTTAGAGGTGATACCTATAAAGCCGAAGAGCTTCTGGATACAGAAGGCTTCGCACCAGGAATGGTGCGGGGGATTCATAAGCTTCCTTCTTACGAATATGAAAGAAAGAAAAGATATGCTGAATTTGAGGATATGGACCATTTTCCTGAAATTAATGCTGCTTTGGATATTTACGCAGATGATAGCTCCCAAAAATCTATTGAAGGAAAAATGATCAACATTGAGACTCCAGATTCTTATCTCCAAAGTGAAGTTGAATCCTTATTTAAAAAGATAGAGATAGAAAAAGTACTTTGGGACATTATTAGGAATACAGCTAAGTATGGAGATTGCTTTATTGAGACTATTTTTAATCTAAAAAGACCTGAACTTGGAATTCAAAGATTAAAGATTCTTAATCCTAATTATCTTTTACGTGCTGAGAATGCATTTGGTTACTTAAAAAACTTTATTCAAGAGATTCCTAGGGATTTAAACTTAGATATGCCTTCTAACACTATTCCTAAAAAGCATATTTTTCTTGATAAAAATCAAATTGTTCACTTTAGAATCCACAACTCTGATCCTGGTTTTTATCCGTATGGTAAATCTATTCTTTCTTCTGCCATGCAAGCTTTTAGATCTTTACGCCTAATGGAAGAGGCAATGTTAGTATATCGATTGACTCGTGCTCCTGAAAGACGAGTCTTTTATATTGATATTGGTAACATGCCAGCCTCCAAAGCCGAAGCTTTTATTGAAAGACAAAAAGCCAAATTCAAAAAGGAAAAGTTCTTTGACCCTAGAACACAGGCAGTAGATGAAAGATACAACCCTTTGTCTGCAGATGAAGATTACTTTGTTCCCACAAGAAAAGATAGTAAAGCATCCCGTATTGAAACTTTGCCTGGAGCTCAGAACCTAGGAGAGGTTGAGGATGTTAAATACTTTAGAGATAAACTGCTATCCGCTCTTAAAGTTCCAAAAGACTTTATTGTCGAAAAAGATGGATCCCCAGAACGTAAGGCTAATTTATCTCAATTAGACGTTAAGTTTGCTAGAGCAGTTGTTAGGTTACAGAGGGAAGTAGAGATAGGGTTAACTACTATGGTAAAAAGACATCTTAAACTACGTAGGTTCCCTTCTATGTCTTTACGTGATTTTAAAATCTTTTTAAGTCCTCCTTCCGACATTTATGAAAAAAGACGCTTAGAATTAGATGATAACAAAACAAGGGTTGTTCAAGCGGTAAAAGGACTTCAACTTTTCTCTGATGAGTATTTGTATAAAACTTACTTTAACATGACAGATAAAGAAATTGAGGACATGAAGAAGAAGGTAAAAGAGGAACAAATGGAGTTAGCAGAACAACAAGCAGCAATGCAACCCCAAATGGACCCTTCAATGCAAGGGATGGATCCTTCAATGCAAGGGATGGATCCTTCAATGCAAGGGATGGATCCAAATATGATGGATCCAAATATGATGGATCCAAATATGCCAGGACAACCTTCCCCAGGAATGGAATCGGATATTGAGGGGGAACAACTACCCCCCCAAGCGGCTCCAAGATAATTTTTCAAAAAAATTAAAATATAATTAAACTAAAATCTATATAACTAATAGCAAGGCTACACTTTATGCAAATTCAATCATTATTCGAAAACAGAGATAAAACTTACCTTAATCTTTTAAAGGGAAGCGTATATTTAGGACGAGTTTTAAGAGAAAACGTAGTACTTTTTGATGTCGATGTTTTGAATCAAGAAGCTATGTTCTTAACTGAAACAGAAAATATTATTAAAGCAAAGTATGAGGCAGATTCTGAATCGATTACTTTAGCAGATATTAATATAACTGATGTTACATCCTTTACATCAGAAGAACCCTTTAATCAGATTATCAACGAGAAGATTAAACACTTAATAGAAGCTACTAAAGAATCTTCCTTTACGGATATGCATGAGTCTTTTAATAGTTTACTCGATTCTTTTGAATACCGAATTCATTTGGATGAAGTTAAAAATAAAATCAGTCTAAAAGAAAATATAGCTAAGATGGATGCTATAAATAAAACACCTTTCTTTAAATTATTTGAGGTTAAAGATCTTGTCTCCAAATTCTTTAAAGCTAATGAAAAGACTATTAATGGGAATAAGGAACTTTTAGAGAATATTCACCTAGCTTCCACAATTTCTGATAGTTTAAGTGTTAATACTACTTTTACTCTTGACGAACTAGTAGGAACTACTCAAGTCTTTTTAAAGGAGGACTTAGATAGCCCTTTGTTTGACATTGTATGTAAACAAGAATTTTTAAAGAAAGAGCTATATGAAAGTAAAAACTCTTTATACTCTTCTTGGACTAGTGCTGAACTTATTACAGAATTGATAACTCATATTGCAGAAGAGGATGCAAATGACTTCGAAGATATTTTAGAGAGAACTATCACAAAGTACCCTTACTTTGCTTTTTTGAATAAGAAAGAGTTACAAGAATTAGTAGAGACTCATTTTATAGTGAATGGAGAATCTGCTATTGCAAAGAAGGATCTAAATAAGTTAGTTAAATCCCTATTCGAAAGTAAGAAAGTATATAAAGAATTCTTAACAGATGCCCTAAATGAAAAGCATGGTATTGCTCTCAATACCATCAAAGAAACTCCATCTTTAAAAAGTTTAGGTAAACTTCATACTAATATCTTAAAGGAACTATCCAGCCTTTGCCCTCCTACTAGTATTCTTTCAGATGTTCTTGTTGAATGCTCAAAAGAAGTCAAAGCAAAACAAGGCATTGATTTATTATTTGTTAATGATATGATAACAATTCTACTAAGCGAGAATAATTTGTTAAAAGAAAGTTATCTTAATTTAGGAAAAATTAAAGATGATTTAATGCGAATAAAGAATGTTCTTAGCTCCCAAGGAGGAGGTGTAAGTCAAGGAGAAGCAGAAGAAGGAATGCCCCCTGAGCAAGGGATGGAACAAGAAGAGCAAGGAAGGGAACAAGAAGAGCAAGGAAGGGAACAAGAAGAGCAAGGAATGGGGCAAGGAGAAGAGCAGCAGATAGCTCAAGATGACGTACCAGACCCCGATGCTGCTCAAGAAGAGATGGAACAACAGGAAGACCCTTCTGCGCAAGGAATGCCCCCTGAGCAAGGAACGGAGCAAGGAATGGAGCAAGGAACGGAGCAAGGAATGCCTCCTGAAGAGGGAATGGAGCAAGAAGAGTCGCCTACCCCTGGAGGTGTTGATTCAGCAACAACTAACCCTGAGGAGCTTATGCACTTAGTTAAAGATATCGAGGAACTGTTAACAGGGATGCCAGGGTCTGACATTGATACAGAGGAAAGGGATATGTATGATGAGTAACTATTCCTGATACCCTTGTTTAAGAAGAGAGAGCAGTCTATAAAAGTACTGCTCTCTCTTAATCATTAAATGAACGATTAAAGCTTGCAACTCTTTTAAAGTTTCTTCTGTTATCTCCCCTTTCTTTATAAGAAATTCAATTTTATGAATTAAACTTTGAAGTTCTTCTTTGTCTTCAATGGAAATCTTATTTAAACGATCTTTTTCTTCTTTTTTAGTTTTCATAATTCTCTATGTCAAAGTCTTCACTTTTATAATGTTTTAGTCTTTTCTTTGAGTGGGATGCTAAGTACATAGCATCATCATAAAAATCAAAGATAGTGGCTTCTGTTTTTCCTTCACTAATACGTAAAGACCTACCAATAGCTTGAATAGTAGCTATTTCTGACTTCATTCCTCTAGCATTAATGAAGTGAGTAATTTCAGGGATATCTACTCCCGTTTGAAGAATTACTGTACCTATAAGAACAGTTTTCTTATTTTTGGTTTTGAAGTCTTCTATTGTTTGCCTTCGTGTAAGTAAGGAATCCTTTCCTTCTAGTTGAAAAGAATTTGGAATAAGATCCTTTAATATGTGTGCATGTTCTAAATTCTTTGTTAATATTAAAAATCTTCCTTCCTCATAAGAGTCTACAATATCACATATTTGTTTATTCCTATTCTTATTATTAATAATGAAATCGTTATACACCTCTGGGTAAGGAACCCCTACTTCTGAAGTATAACCTGCAGGTTCTTTAGCTGTTACCACTTTAATTTTGGGTTTAGCTAAGAAGCCTTCCTCAATAAGGACAGCAGCCTTTAAGTCGTAAATGAGAGGGCCTAAGAAGGAGCGTACAGAGTAATCGTGTGTAATCTCCTTCGGTGGTGTTGCTGAGAAACCAAGGCGAACAGCAGCCTTCTTAAAGGACTTTAAGCAGCTTTTAGAAAGTTTCCCTTTTCCAAACTCGTGAATTTCGTCATAAAGGATAAACTCTGCGTGGTCTACATGACTATCTAAAATCTTGTCTACTGACTGGATAGTGCAAAGAGTGATTGGTTTAATATCGTTAGCCTCTCCACACACAATACCACAGTCAATACCTAGTTTTTGGAATTCCTTGTAAGTTTGAAACAAAATCTGCTTTTTAGTAAAAAAAATAACTCCTATAGAGTCTTTAAAATAATTTGCAACACTAGCTAAAATAAGAGTTTTACCTGACCCTGTAGGTGCTTTTATAATTCCTCTAAAATTATTCCTTTCAATAGCCGATAAAGCACTTTCTTGGTAGTGCCGTAAAGTGACACCTGGTAAAGGGTTACGGTTTATAGAAGGGATACTAGTTGTGTTATCTTTTAAAGTGTATTGAGCATTCACAGTGGAAAGATCGTCCAAAACTTCGTCAATAATACCAGTGCCTAATCGGCCACCTTTAGTAATAAATTGTTGAGTACCATTCCAACCTCCTCGTCCTTTGGAGGCAAAATAAGCATTAGGGATTTTAAAACTATACTTTTTTACTAATAAAGATAATAACTCTTTATCACATTTAACCAATCTTGTATAAATATTATCTTTTATGATTTGCATACTAACTATAATAATGAATAGGGGTTACTCCCTATTATAGTAATATGAACGAAGAAAATAATAAAACTCTTGGAGATCTTTTCGCTGAAAAGTATCATGGAAGCAAAGAAGCTACTACTCCTACTCCTGGTATCCCTGTTGATACCACAAAAAAAGATATCCTTTCAGGTTTACTTTCAGAAGTGAATAATGATTTTATTGAAATTGTGCTTCCTTCAAAAAATGTGTTTTATGAAGAAGATACAAAAGTAATGATTAAACCTTTTACTTATGAAGAAGAGAAAATGCTTTTATCCTCTTCCAAAATAGGAGGTAAAAACATTATTAACAATATGATGGGGAAGTGTGTAAAGGGAGTATCCATTCTTGATCTTACGTTACCAGATAAAATCTATCTTTTATTCAAGTTGAGAGAAATTTCGTATGGTACAGATTATAATGTTCTTTTAAATTGTTTACACTGTGAGGAACCCAATGAGATGATTATCCCTATTAATGAGCTAACTGTTAATTATATTGATGAAAAGGCATGCACTGTAAAACAACTATTTCTCCCTGGGTCTAAGAGAAACGTAGAAGTAACGGTACCTAGATCAAGAGATGAAGACCTGATAACCAAACCTTCTAAGCTCATGGATAATTTGTGGAGATTTGTGAACAGGGTAGAGGATATTGAAGACAAAGATATTATTAGAGCTTTCGTTAAAAAATTACCTGCACAAGATGTTTCAAAACTTCGGAATTCCATTCTTAATGAAGAATGGGGTTTAGAGACTAAAATTTCTTTTCATTGTATGCATTGTGAAGAAAAAAATGATATGGATCTACCTTTAACAGCAGATTTTTTCTCAGCGAGTTCAGAGAATTAACCTTTCGTTCCCTGAACTATGAACTTTATTTGTTAGTAAAGAACATCGGATTTAGTTATGAAGATGTTCATCGTATGACAAAAGCAGAAAGGAATATATACCTAGAATTTCTAATAGAAGAGAGGAAAGAGGAGAAGGAACAACTAAATAGTATTAGAGCAGGTTCTTAATCCTATGGCAACAATTCCAGGCAATAAAAATATCAGTGTTACTAACCGTAACAACCGACCATCCCCTTCTTCCAGAGTGCTTCTAGAGTTATACACTCTAGAAGCGGGATCTCCTTACAACATCTACGAGGTGCATTCAGTACATGTGTTCCCTAAAGGAGACTTCAATTATGAACAAGTAGAAAGTCAATATTTTGTAGATTATGAAACAGGGTTAGTTAGCGAGGACCAAGCATTAGAAAGTGCAGTTATGATTTTCTCAGGAACTGAGAATGGGGGAGCAACAACGCTTGGGTGTAAACATATTTCAGAGTATACAGGAGATGCTACAACATCACAAGATATCTATCAAATGTATTCTATTGAAGCACAGTGGGAACATCCAGGATTAGAAAGGTATGGTATAGCTTTACATAAAGATTCCCTCTTTACAAAAGATGCCATAGTGTATACAAATGGAGCTACCCATTCTGGTGATTATTTTGATGTATGGACTGTAACTTTTGGCCCAGGGGAAGACCCTCAGCTATTAATTAATGAGTTCACACTTTATCCTAGTAATAGGTTTCATTTTACTGAACCTCTACATGCAAAGGCTAAGGCACGCTTAAAGACAAATAAGTTGAAGTATGGTTCTAAAGAGGAAGTGATTCTTTCTACAAGTGTAAGTATTCTTAATAAAAATATTGGAAGTGAGATTATTGCAATGCTTAGACACTCCCTTATTGAAGAAGCAGAATACACTATTACTCGCTATAGGGAAGATGGTGAATTCCCTCAAAAAGCCCTCCTAAAGGATTGGACTCCAGTTGATACTATTGATTCTGATGATACCTTATCTTTTATGTTAGATACTACAGAGTTAAATGCAAATGAGTTAATTATTAACCCTAGAGGAATGTATCATATACAAGTAAGATTTAGTCTTGCTGGTCAAATAGTTTACTCAGATGAATTCCCTTTGATTGTAGAGTAAACAAGATCCATAGAATCATACTTCTTAGTCTTTTTAATTTGAAGTAAAACGGATTCTTTTCCTTCTAATGTAAACATATCATTCCAATCTTTGTATTCTAATGAAGGGTGACAGGTTAAAATTCGTTCTGGCTCTATTCCAACTTTAAGAAGTTTAGGCACAAGACTGGCTTCAGCTACTCTCCCTGGTTTATCATTATCCATAGATAAAACAAACTTCATATGTTTATCTATTTTTAATACTCGTAACTGTTCCTGAGATATAGAAGAACCTTGGAGAGAAGTAGCATTAACTCCTATACTCTGGAGGGTTATAGCATCCAGAGGTCCTTCAACAATAAACAAATAATCTTTCTGGGTGTTATAAGGGTATAAAATATCTGAAGATTTAACCCCACAGTCTTTTGAAGAAGGATTAAGATATTTAATTTTATCATTAAATAAGGTTCTAGCTTGATAATAAATTACCTTATCTTCCAATATAAAAGGAATAATAAGTCTACCAAACAAAGGACCAGGTTTATCTCCGATTAAGAACAAGTGGTTTAAGTTATATAAACCTTTATTCTTTAATAACTTAATAGCTTTATTCTTTAATATATTGTTATTAGTATCTTTTATATTGTTTGTATATTCTTTTATATTTAAAGAAGAGAAGTCTTTGTTATTACTAATAAATAATCTATTATAGTCATCTTGAGGAGGCTCTAGAAGACTTTTTATGTTTTCTTCCAGACTTTCCATACTGCGAAGGTATTTCCTTCTTAATCTAGCCTCTGCTTCTCTAAAAGAGATTTTCTCTACAGCTGCTACCAACCCAATAATATTTCCTTTCTTTTTGGCTCTAAAGTCTTGCCAGAGTCCCGTTTGCATATTAATCGAAAGGTGGTATCCTGTATCCTTAACAAATACAGAGTTTATAGTGAACTCCTGACTATGATAACCTACCACCTTGTAATCGGTGAAAGTAGACTCCAAATAGTCTTTAATATTTTTAGAAGAAAGTTTAATCATGTTTATAAATAATTTTTCAGCATCCAAGCTAAGCACTTATGAGGAATGTCCTCTGAAGTATAAGTTGAGGTACGTTGATCGTCTTGATCCCGTGTTTAATGATAATAGTAATACAGACGCTTTACACTATGGTTCTTTCGTTCACAAGGTATTTGAGGATGGCGTTGAAGCTGAAACTATGGAAGACCTAATGGAAATAGCAAATAAAGAGAGAGACAACTACGACTTTCCTAAATCTAAGTTTCAAAACTTTAAGGACATGTGCAAAAACTTTCTTAAGTTAAATGCTACCTTGAACGAAGTAGGAGAGGCAGAGCAGAGGTTCAAGTTCCAGTTTGGAGACCCAGAAAAAGATATGAACGTCAATGGTATTATAGACCGTATCATTAAGTCAGAGAGTGGAAAATACTTAGTCATTGATTACAAAACCTCTAAACGTCCAAAAACCCAAATGGATTTGTTCAGGGATGACCAAATGAAGATGTACGCCTACGCAGTCACTCAGCTGTACTCTGTGAGCGTTAAGGACGTTACTCTTGCCCATTTCTACCCCCACCTCGATAAACTCGTTACAGTGCGTTTCTGTGCGGCTGACATAGCTTCCTTTTTGAAGAAAGTGCAAGAACGAATGTGGAAAATCCGAAAAATGAAGAAAGATGATTTCTCAGCTTGCCACAACAAGTTCTGCAATTGGTGTGGGTACAAAGGAGTATGTCCTAAATTCAATGACCAAATGTTAATTGAACAAAGAATGCAAGCTTTTCTCGATACTAAGGGAGATAAAGGTTAAGGTCTATATCCTCGAAGAACTCAAAAATAATTTCCTCATTAAACTTAGTTTTAATTTTGAGGAAATTTTTTAGGGATTCCCTCTTAATTGGTTTTATTTCTTGGAGTGATTTTAAAATTTTTAATCTAAAAACTCTAATAAAGTCTTCAGAGTATTTATGTTTCCATTTTAGTAGGAAAGCTTCAGAAAATAAAAAATCTAAACTATCTACATAATCTAAAAGTTCTATACTATAAGAGTTTACTTCTTCAAAATATACCATATTCTTTCTATTCTATATATAATAGTAAGCATGTCCCATCCTTTATCTAAATACTTGACTACAAGTAAACGAATAAATTACTTAAATGTAAAAACAGGTTCTAGTTCTCACTCAAGCCATCCAAACTTGAGTGTTGTTTCTGACCCTGAAAAGAGAAATTTTATTCATGATGGTGATGGCATCCCTCAGGAGGCTACTTGGGAGAGAAGTATTTTACCTTGGCGATCTCCTTCAGGTACCATTTTTAAATTTCCTTACCAGAGTTCTGATTCCCAAGGCAGAGCCAATAAGGATAACTACCCTATTGTTATTTACCTTAATCACAATAACTATGACATGAGGTATAATACTACTGGGTGGGGAGATAGTCTTTATGACAACAATGCAGGTGCTCAATTTTTCACGGGAATTAGTGTTCGATACGTAGACTTAGAACTAGCACTTGCTTTGTCTCGTATTATTAAGAATAAAGGGCATCATGTTAATTATGAAACCATCCAGAACATTGATAAATATATTGCGTACTCTGCTTACAGGATGTACTACAGAAAAAATATTCCTGAAAAAAGTGTAGAAAAATTAAATATTACTAAACTAGAATACTAATGTCTGATCTTGACCAATCCTCCTCTACTGAGATTTTAGCGTCTCACCTACTTATTTTAGTTGAAACTGTTAAAGATCTTACTTCTTCTTTAAACACACAAAAGGAAGAAGTTGTAAGAAATAAAAAAGCTACAAAGACTGCTGCTGACCATTTAACGGATGCAGGAGAAGCTGCTAACCAGAGTAGTAGAAATGTTGAAAGAGCAGGTTTGGTAGACATAGAATCCAGTAAAGGGAATGCTAGAGTAAGAGAGAAAAGTATTCTTCGTACATTAGGGGTTTTTGGTAAGCTTAACTCTACTATTACAGATACTTACACTCAAGGTTTAGGAAAGACTTTGGGCTTAACTGATAAAGGATTAAATTTCTTTGAAGAAGCTAGGAGAAAAGAAGCAATTGGACGTGTAAAGAGCTTTACTTCTGTTACTCATTATTTAAAACTCTTTATTGGTTTTCTCAGTGGGGCTTTAATGCAAGGAGCAAAAGATGTTGTAAAATCTTTTTCTCAAATTTCTTCTGTGTCAGCGGCTTTTGGAAAGTCATTCGACGATGTTCTCAACACTAAATTTTTAGCAGAATTAGCGAAAAGTGGGATTACTTACAAGGAAGGAGTTGAAGCTATCGTAGCTGCAACTACAAATGGTTTTAATCCTATGTCCAAAGGGATGCAAGACCTTGCTAAGAGATCTGCCCTTTTAGGGATGGATGTTTCCCAAAATACGGCTATTACTAAGCAACTCTCTGTAACTACAGGAATAGGCAATAAAGCTGGTCTTGAATTAGTGAATGCTACTCTAGACTTAGCACAATCCTTTCATTTAGATTCTCATCGTCTTGTAATGGCTTTACAAGAATTAGGTCCAACTCTAGCAAGAGTTTCCCTTGCACAAGGAAAGGATGCTGCGATAGCAATGGGGGAAACATTGACTAGATTGACTAGTTTAATGGGGTCTAGGTCAGAAGGTCAAATTGCAGATCTTTTACAAGGGTTAGCAGGGAACCAATTTAAAACTTTTGTTACAAAAGGAATGTTTGCGGGTAATGTATCCTCGGAAGCATTAGCAGGTAAGGAAGGTTCTAAGCAACAAGTGCAAGCTTTGGCTGACTTAGGACAAGCAATTAAGTCACAGCTTACTACTGCTTCTGGAGGATCGAGTGCTGAAGTTGGTGCTTTATTAGCACCCATTTTTGCTGACCTTACAGGCTTAACCCAGAATCAATTAGAATCCCTGATGCTTATTGCTGACTCTTTTACTACAAGTGCAAATAATGAAATAGAAAATAGAAATGTGTTATTAAAACAACAGGAACAAACCATTTTAACAAATGATTTAATGAGAAGTTTTAATACTTCCCTTCAAGCTTTACTTGTTAGTTTTACTGGAGAGGCGATTCCCGTTGTACGTTTTTTATCAGCATACTTACAAGTGTATGGCTCTATAGTATCTCAGCAAATTATAAAAGTAGCTAAATTTAGCTATTCTCTTGTAGCTTTTGCTGTTAGGAATTTTGGTCTTTTATTAGGAATGAAAGGTTTGCTTTTTCTAAGTAACACTCTTTCAAAAGTGCATGCTCTTCAAGCCCAAGTTTTAGAAGCAAAGAATGTTGGTATTACTCACAACATTTTACGTGGTATTCATACTGAACTTGTAAGAAATACAGCTACAACAGCAGCAGGCAATGCTACAGCTACGGGGGGTAAATTCGCAGGAGCTCTAAGTTTCTTAGGGCCTCTCGGTATGGTTGCTGGTTTAGCTACAACTGCTTTTACTATGTACTCTGCATATAAAGGAGCAAAAGGAGTATTAAATCACGATTATGAATCTCCTTCCGAAGATGCTCAAATTAAGAAGTTACTAAAACAACAAGAAGATGATATGGCTAACGAGTTAGCTGAACTTAGAAAACAAACTAAATCTTTAGACACTATTAAGGATAATTCATCTAAGAATAACCCCCTAAATTCCGTTTTTGAAAATGCTCAAGTTCTACAAAGTGAATTAAGTTTGCAAATTCTAGAAGAGCTTAAAGCTGCGAATGCTCTAAGGCAACAAGACTTAAGACAAAGAATAATAGATGGGTCATCACCCACAAATGCAACTCTAAATACAGGGTTTTAATTATGACAAAAGCTTCCAGTTACACAATAGTTACACCTCCTGATGGAGGCCATGCTACAATTATTCCCCATAATACAGAAGCAGCGGGGTACATAGGGCAACCTTGGTTAGATAAAAGACAGGTTCTCATCCTTGATTCTAATGCTCACGCAGCAGAGCATATTGGAGAACCCGCACTCGATCGTAGAAAGGTTATTCTTCAATCGGAAGGACAAGGTATTAGTGGTATTTTAAATGCTGTTGGTGCTGGAGGTTTAAGTACTATTCATTTAGACATAGCAGAAAGATGGAAATCTATTGCTATGGGTGTTTTACAGGGGGACAAAACTAGGCCCCACCAAAACGAATTTCAAATACTTGCCAACTCTTTACCTTCCTTAGGTGGTGGGTGGGGAAATCAAAATATAGGTATTGATGGTACCCAGTATCCTATCGACGGTTTTTCTCTTGGTGACACAATTGAGGATGTTAGAGGAGCTATTGCAGGTTTTGCATCTGACGCTGTTTCGTGGGCAACAGACACCTTAGGTAATGCTCTCGCTGGGGGAGCAGAAATGGGTGACCCTGCAAAGGAACAACGAAGAAGAGACAGAGAAAATTGGGAAAAAGTAGCAAAAGAAGAAGGTGTTCCCTCTAACGCTACTGCAGTTAAAATAGCGAAAAAAGGAAGAATAAATCAAATATTAGATAAAGTAGGTTTTCTTCGTGTAGTTTATCCTTCTACTAAAATAGGAGAAACAGACCTTACTATGCAATTTCCTTTTTTTGAGAATCCTATTATAAGTGAAAAGAGAAAAGCAAAATATTCATCTATCCCTATCTTTAATAGAAATGAACCTTTACGCTTATTCACAGGTGCTGAAGCTAGGAACCTAGATGTAACTTTTACATATACTATCCCCCATATACATGAGATGGGGTTTGACTTTTTTAAGCCTTTAGACACAGACAAATACAGTCAGTTTAAAATAAAGCTTCAAGAAATTTTAAGGGAGAATAATCAAAGTTTAGAATCTCTAAATGAAAGGTTCAAAACGGAGCTTGAACCTTCCTCACCTATAAATGGAGATGATCCTCAACTTGAAGGTACAGAAGCAGGAAAAGAATTTGGCACTCAAGAGTCTCTCCGAAATACAACGAAAACATCAGAGATGTTTCAAGAATGGAGAGATTTAAATCTCACTAGGAGACCTGACGATTCTGATTTTATATTTCAAAATAAAGAGTTTGGAGCTTCTTACTTAAACACACTAAACTTATTTTCCTATGTTGTTAACGCTGTTCGTACTTTCGTTGTAGGTTCTACACACAGCCCCTCCGTAGGTCCTCCTCTCGTGCATTTAAACTTTGGGTACTTGTATAGAGACGTTCCTTGCATTTGTACAGACTACAGTTTTACTGTTGAAGGAAGTCAAGGTTATGATAATTTTTCTTTAATGCCTAGGCAACTAAAAATCAAAATCTCCCTAGAAGAGTATCGTCAAGCAGGGGGTATAGGAGCAGAAGCTTATGACTTTGAAGAGAACCCTTATGGCTTACCAGGGTGGTTAGACTTTACAGAACAAGGAACTTTGGATCCTATTTATACCGAAGAGGCATTTTAAATGAGTTGGATTAACGATTTTAGTTTTAAAACAAAACACAAAGGAAAAAAAATAGTAACTGTTATAGGTTCTAAAGAATTTGATGACTATTATAAAAATGTAGGAAAAAAAGGAAGTAACAAAGTTATTAAAGTTCCTGCAGGGTACGAAGGTAGATTAGATTTACTTTCTCTTGAAGTTTATGGTACTCCTTCTAAATGGTGGCAACTGGCTATCGCCAATAATATTTTCGACCCTGTAGAGCAAATCCATGCTGGTATGCTTTTA
>Ga0233448_1000866_pt1 | contig 29176 bp, 33 predicted proteins | sample SI_124_October20_2_FD_183015 | JGI IMG/M metagenome (GOLD analysis project Ga0233448, IMG submission 183015) | Seawater microbial communities from Saanich Inlet, British Columbia, Canada - SI_124_October2016_150_MG | ecosystem: Environmental > Aquatic > Marine > Inlet | place: Canada: British... | reverse complement strand
CAGATTTTAATCCACAAGCCACGACTTGGCAAACCAATTCATTTGCAAATTGGCCGTTAGATCCACAAACGGGCGAAGAATCACCTTGGGACTATGATGATAGTTCAATTTTTTCAGATCATTTTTTGTTAGAAGTTGATGATTCTTTTGAAACGCAATTTGGATCAAGTTCTGAAGCATCTTCTGCAGCAAGTCTAGCCATAGATAATATTGAATCAACTATAATAGATGATGGTGCAAGCCTTAGATATTCAAAGGATGTTTATTTAGCATTTAGAGACTATTTACTCAGCTATAAATTTGCGGCAGAAGATATGTATAATTCTGTTTTGGGTGAATCCACGGTAGCAAATGTATATTTTACAAATGCAGCCGATGATGAAGGAACCCACCATCCCTTTATGGTTATTGCGTCTCATAATTCACCTTCAGGTCCCCAGTTTTTAATTGATGTTGCCCGTCCACCGGGTGATAATTGTTGTGAAGGTGGTTACCCTGAACAAAACATAACTCGGAATGCAGTTTTAGAAGTTAAACTTGTTAAAATCCCTCTGAGAGATTATGGTCTCATATCAAACCTCACAGATAACGATCTATCACCTTATGGAACATTGGCAAGCGATATGAATCTGAGTGAAAACGAATGGACAACTGATAATTATGCAAGTCTCAATTCTTCCGCTATTGCGGTTGATGGGGTTTTAATATATCCGGCTAGTAATAATGTTCTCGTATATGCTACTTATGCAGCAGAAATAACTTCTTCAGGAATTCATGTTGGTAGAGGAATGGGATTTCATTATCATGCAGACGGGCATAGTTTTAATGGTAATGGAACCAACTTATATAACTTAAGTGATTTTGATGGCCATACGCATCCACCTATAATTGGATTTGCATTTGATGGAGTCGCTCTATTTGGAAAATATGAATCATCTTATAATAGTATGGATGGTTTTGGAATAGGTTTAGATGAGTATAATGGACATGACCATGATGATTATGGTTACCATTATCACGCATTTGCAACGGAAGTAACTCAAGCTGAAAATAATTCATCAGAAACTTATATTCAGCACTTTTTATTTCGTGGCGCATTTAAAGGGTCAGTTAATGATATTCCAGGATTATTTGAGGTATCAACGAATCAGTTTATGAACGAGGAAATTAAAAGATATGTTGGTGCAGCAGGAACTGTCATGGACATAGATAAGCTATCGCAATATCCGCAATCATTTAATCTATCTCAAAATTATCCGAATCCATTCAATCCAAGTACAAGTATTGACTATGATGTGGAAAATGGTGGACAAGTTGAGTTAGCAATATATGACTTGACAGGGAAACAAATTCGAACATTGGTGTCAGATTTTCAAAGCGTTGGCCGGAAAGTGGTTCAGTGGAATGGAACAAATGATGTAGGTATTGAAGTCAGTTCAGGTATATATTTTTACCAGATTCAGGTTAACGGTTATTCTGAAATGAAAAAAATGATGTTCTTGAAATAAATTTAAATTAAATACTAAATAAAAAGGGACAGTTTTTCTGTCCCTTTTTTATATTCAACCCTTATCGAAAATAGATCAAAATTATATCAAATAAATTTTGCCTTATACAATAAGTAAGTTATGTTTCTTTATAAAGTAAATCCATATTGCTGTTGATAAAAGTAAGATACCACCGCCTGTGAATGTGGTAATTAATGCAGTTTTTATTCCATTGATCACAATATTCGGTGCAACATTTGAATATGCACTCATTGCATTAATAGCAGAGTTTACACCTAGCCAAGTAGCGAAGATTCCAATAAATGCTGTTAGAATTCCGAGTAAAATGATGCTATTTGTATAGAAGGGTTCTTTCATATTTTTTATGGCAATAAATAAAATAGTACTTAATAGTAGGAATAATATCATCATAAATGGACCACCGTTAATTAGAGTTTGTATCATTATTTTTCCTTAGTTGTTTTTAAAATATTCATTCAAATTTTCGGATTATTTTGAGATTCGTCAGCTCTGTATTCAAGAATGTCTCCCGGTTGACAGTTCAATACAATACAGATTTTTTCCAATGTTTGATAACGAACTCCCCTGACATTTCCTGTTTTTAATAGAGACAAATTTGTTAAAGACATTCCGATTGCCTTAGAAAGTTCTGTAAGAGACATCTTCCTTTTCGCAAGCATCACATCAAGGTTGGTAATTATAGGCATGATAATTGGTATGAATTCCTTAATAGATTTAATTAATAATACATATTGTGTAAATTAAATGCAATATAAAATATTTTAAATAAAACATAAAAAAATATATGTTTAATAAATAGTAATTTTCGAAAAATATATATAGAAAATTGTTTATGATGCATTTGTTTCCATTTAAAAAAGATCAGTTTTTTTATTAAAAAAGAAGAGTAAATTATCTTAGTTCTTTTAGCTGAAATACCTACGTTTGCTTGTAACAAGTAGGGTATAAGGCCGGTACGGTTTTGTCGGAAACGACGAAGTTTGCTCCCGATTCCCAACATTAAGTTGGGATGAATTGGAATGAGAATGATAGAAAATAACACATATACATCCCCATTTTCTGATATGCTGAATTCTTCAGCATCGCCACTTCAAGATCAATTTGGTCGAACATTTAACTACCTGCGTCTTGCACTCAACGAGCAATGTAATTTGCGATGTATGTACTGTATGCCTGAAGAGGGGATAAATTTTCGGCATAAAGACAAACTCTTGTCTGCAGAAGAAATATTTAGGCTATTAAAATTATCAAGTCAAATGGGTGTATCTAAAATTCGGTTAACCGGGGGCGAACCATTGCTCCGAAAAGATTTGGTTCCAATTATTCAATATGCCAACTGTTTGGACGGAGTTAATTCAGTCCATCTAACTACAAATGGTTTATTACTTTCAAAGTATTTAAATAGCTTAGAGCAATCTGGGTTATCTGGATTAAATATCAGTCTTGATACAATGAATGCAGATAAATATAAAATAATTACTCGGCGAGATGGATTAAAACAGGTGTTGGATGGATTAGAAAAGGCAATTGATTCATCCATAAGATCTATCAAAATAAATGTGGTTGCCATGCGTGATTTTAATGACCAAGAACTCATGGATTTTATAGACCTAACAAAAGAAAATAATATTACGGTTCGTTTCATTGAACTTATGCCATTTGATTCTCATCAAATTTGGAAGACAGGTAAGTTTTATGGTGCAGATCATATTATTGCTGACATAAAAAAACAAGTTGATGAATTGAGCCCAATAGATGGATCACGGACAGAACATCATATTTTTAAAGTTAATGACTACAAAGGTAAAGTGGCTGTCATTCCAGCTTATACTCGCAGTTTGTGTGGCACATGTAATCGTCTTCGAATTACTGCGGATGGAAAATTATTAAACTGTTTATACAGTCAAGATGAAACCAATCTCCGAGATGCCATGCGGATGGGAAAAACTGATATGATGATTAAAGACATGATTTATGGAACAATGAAGAAAAAATTTAAAGATGGATGGGAAGCGCAAAACCAAGGAAATGAAAATCGAGAATCCATGACCCAAATAGGGGGGTAAATTGAACATTATAAAAAATAATTTATCAAATAGCTGGTATAATCTTATTCCAAAGGTTGAATTGCATTTACATATTGAAGGAGCAATTCCTTTTGATGCATTGTGGACACTTATTCAAAAGTATGGTGGTGATTCAAGTGTTCAAACTATAGATGCACTTAAAGAAAAGTTTAAATTTAGAGATTTCCCACATTTCCTTGAAAATTGGGCATGGAAAAATACATTTCTTCGAGAGTATGAAGATTTTACTTTTATATGTGAAGAAATTGCAATCAGTTTAAAAAAACAAAATATTAAGTATGCAGAAGCTTTTTTTACTCCAATTGATTTTGATTTCATTGATCTTGAGACTCAAAAAATAGCTGAAGCAATTCGGAAAGGTCTTTCGAAGGTATCTGATATTGAAATTGCACTCATTACAGATTTATGCCGAGATACAAATTTAAATAAAGCAGAGATGATTCTGAATGAAATTAATGAAGTGAAAGAGTTGGGGATTATTGGGATTGGGATTGGTGGAGCAGAACATGATTTTCCACCTGACCGTTTTAAAACTATATATGAAAAAGCTCGCCAATATGGTTTTAGGACGACGGCTCACGCAGGTGAAGCTGCAGGAGCGAGCAGTATTTGGGGAGTGATACATGAACTTAAAGTAGATCGAATTGGTCATGGAACTCGCGCTTTTGAAGATGAATCATTATTAGACTATCTTTCAGAATACAAAATCCCTTTAGAAATGTGTCCAATTTCAAATGTTTGCACAGGGGTGGTAGCAAAGATTGAGTCTCACCCAATAAAAAAATATATCGACCATGGAATTATCGTAACAGTGAATACAGATGATCCGAAAATGTTTAATAACTCTTTGGCTGAAGAATATATGAATCTTGAAAATATTTTCGGATTCTCACATAAAGAAATTCAATTATTGATTATCAATGGTATAGAGTCATCATGGCAGTTAGAAACGAAAAAAGATAAAATGATTCATGAATTTCAAAACCATCCAAATTGGATGAAAGATTAATAAAGGAATTGATAATATGAGCGATTTTACACATTTAGATAAAACGGGTAATGTCAAAATGGTAGATGTAACTGACAAAGTTCCAACGGCTCGAATGGCGAAAGCAGAAGGTAAAATTACTATGCGTTCCGACACTATTTTAGCTATTCAAGATGACGCACTTCCCAAAGGGAATGTGCTCACCACAGCCAAAATTGCCGGTATTCAATCGGCAAAGAAAACGGCAGAACTTATTCCAATGTGCCATCAATTAAATTTATCCTATGTTGATATTGAATTTGATATGGGAGAAAAGGAGATTCTTATTCGCTCTATTGTAAAGACCAAAGAAGCCACTGGCGTAGAAATGGAAGCATTATCTGCGGTTTCCGGCGCTGCGCTCACAATATATGATATGTGTAAAGCAGTAGATAAATCGATGACTATTGGTGACATTCGTTTAACCCATAAAGTAGGCGGTAAATCGGACCATTCCGTAGAATATCGACCCAATGTGGGTGTAATTACTTTAAGTGATAGCATTTCTTCTGGTAAGGGAGAAGACAAATCTGGACCCATTATTATAAATGGTTTTAAGAATGCAGGCTGTGAAGTGAATCACCAAAAAGTATTAGAAGATGGATCGGATAAATTGGTTTTAACTATTCAAAATTGGGTAAATGATGGTGTTGAATTGATTATAACAACCGGTGGAACTGGACTCGGTCCACGAGATTTAACCATCTTAACTGTTGAAGAAATATTTGATTCTAAATTGCCGGGGATTGAACAGGCGCTGCATACTTATGGACGGGGAAAAGTAAAAACGGCTATGTTATCACGATTAACAGCGGGTGTGGTTGGCGGATCGATTGTCATTTGTTTGCCGGGAAGTACAGGTGCGGTGAAGGATGCATTGATGGTATTGATTCCGACAATATTTCATTCGTTTCATATGATGAAAGGTGAGAAACATTGAGTCTAATCCATGAAGTCATGGAACCACAGAGATTGAATAATATTTTTTTGTGTTTTGGTATCTCCGAGGTGTTAAATGACTGATTTATTATTACCCATTTTATTTTTCTTTGTTGCATTGATTTATTCTTCTGTTGGGTTGGGTGGTGGGTCAGCATATACAGCACTTATGGCCATATTTGGTATTTCTTATCAAGTTATTCCCACGACATCGTTATTCTTGAACCTGATTGTGACGTTTATTGGAATGATACATTTTTGGAAAAATGGTCATGGAAGGCTCAATTTAATTCTACCATTTTTAGTGACTTCAATTCCTATGGCGTATTTGGGTGGTTCATTTGCTATGCCAGAATTGATGTTTAAAATATTATTATTGGCAACGCTCATTTTAGTTTTGGTCAGGATATATATCATTAACGATTTGAAAATAGCCATTCAATTAAATGGAATTAAAAAATGGATTTTCATTTTAAGTTTAGGTGGAGTTTTGGGATTTATCGCTGGTACAGTTGGTATTGGTGGTGGAATTTATTTAGTACCATTGATTATCATGTTTGGTCTTGGAACGGAAAAAGAAGCCGCCGCAGCTGGTTCCATGTTTATTTGGGTCATTTCGTTGGTTGGGGTGATTGCTAGAACTCAAATAGGCACGTTTGACCCACAGTTTATTATTCCGTTAGCAATTGCAGTTCTCATTGGCGGGTTTGGTGGATCATATTTAGGTGCGGTTAAATTTGATGCAAAAACAATTCAAAAAGTCATGGGTGGCGTAATAATTATTGCCATCGTATTTTTAATAAAAGGAATTTTATGATTGCAGTTCAAGAAGCAAAATCAATAATTAACGAGAATCTGTTTACATTAGAGTCAGAATTGATTCCATTAAATGAAGCGGGTGGACGCGTTTTAGCCCAAGATATAATTGCTACTTTTCCTTCACCGCAATTTGACAATTCTGCCATGGATGGATTTGCTGTAAAATTTGCGAATACGAAAGGTGCTAACTTAGAAAATTCTGTTACATTAAAATTGGTTGGAACCAGTTCTGCCGGGTCTCCAAGTGAAGTAACTTTGAAAGAAGGTGAATGTATTCAATGTATGACTGGCGCAAAAATTCCAAATGGTGCAGATGCTATTGTTATGGTAGAAGATTCCAGTGGATTTTCTGACGGTGAATCGGTTCAATTAATGATTGAAGCAAGTTCTGGAAAACACATTCGGAAAATGGGTGAAGAAATCGAAAAAGGCGAGATTCTCATAAAAAAGGGAACACTGATTACGCCAAGTGAGATTGGGACATTAGCCACATTTGGATATGAAGAAATTGAAGTAGCGCAAAAACCAAAGATAGCCATTTTTGGAACGGGTGATGAATTAATAGAGCCTGGGAATAAATTAGAAGAAGGGCAAATTTATAATTCTAATTTATATGTTTTTGCCGAATTAGTAGAACGCGCGGGTGGTGAAATTGTTATGCGAAATGTGATTAAAGATGATAAAGACTCGTTAAGAGAATTCTTATCCGAAGCGTTGGAAACATGTGATGTAATTATTTCATCCGGCGGCGTTTCCATGGGGAAATTTGACTATGTTCGTGATGTCTTTAAGGAATTGGGCGTTATAGAGAAATTTTGGAAAGTAGCACAAAAACCTGGAAAGCCACTTTTTTTTGGTACAGGAAATTCCGCATTAATTGTTGGATTACCCGGAAATCCTGTTTCTTCATATATTGGATTTATGGAATGGGTTTGGCCTATTATTAGTACTTTGTTGGGGCAAGATAAGCAAAAACCATTGACAGCAATTTTGAAAAAACCGTTCCCAAGAGAAAAGATAAAATATCGTTTTTTATTTGGAAACGCATGGGTTGAAAATGGTCGATTAGTATGTCAACCAACAGCAAAAGTTGGGTCTCACATGCTATCATCTTCCTTGGAAGCAAACTGCATTTTAGGATCTAAATCGGGAGACGAAAAGCTCCAACCGGGTGAAAATATTTCTGTGAATTTGTTACCATGGAAAAGAATAAAATAAAAATAAAATGATTATTACACCCAAAGAATTAAATGACCGAGAATACGAATTAACTGTGATAGACGTTCGTCCAAAGTCACAACGAAATGAATTTCCATTAGTCGGTTTAGAGACGTTAGTTTCAGAAGATGGATTTATTTCGAATGTTGAAGGATTAACAGTATTGGTTTGTCAGTTTGGAATTGTAACAGAAGGTATGATTATTGAGAACGAATTAGCCGACACGTATAGTTTGTTGGGTGGCGCACAATCGTGGAATGAATTTCAATTGGAAAAAGAAGATTTGAGTCGTTGGGCTCGGCAAACAATACTTTCTGATATTGGATTGGACGGACAGAAAAAAATAATGAATGCTCGGGTAGGTGTGGTAGGGTTAGGAGGATTGGGGTGTCCGGTAGCTCAATCATTGGTAACAGTTGGCATTGGAAAGTTGGATTTGATTGATGGTGATTGTGTAGAAATATCAAACCTTCATCGCCAGCCATTACATGGAAATGATGATATTGGAGAAAAGAAAGTTGTTTCAGCAAAAACAAGCTTGAACAAAATAAATTCCGTCACAACAATTAATATAATAGACGACTATTTGGATGAACAAAATGGATTGGATTTCATACGAAATTGTGATGTGATTATTGATGCAACAGATAATTTAAAAACACGTCAATTAATTGACCAATTTTCAAAAAAGTTGAATGTGCCTATGGTTTATGGTGGATTATATCGTTGGGAAGGACAGGTCGCTATTTTAAACGTTGATGGAAGTCCCGGATATAAAGAATTATTTCCAGGTTCTCCAAGCAGTGGAGACACGTGCGCAGATGCCGGAATTTTGGGAATGCTCCCTAATATTATTGGTAATATCCAGGCATTAGAATCGGTAAAATTGATTGTTGGTATCGAACCTAATTTGGTGGGAAAATTGCTGATATATGATGGAAAAAACCATTCAACAGATATAATACAATTATGATTAAAATAAATATTAAATGTTTTTCTCAAGTCAAATATGCATTGGGAAAAGACCAATTGAAAATAGAATTGGAAGATGGAACAAGCACTTCAGAATTGGAAAAAATGATCAGAGAAAAAGGTAACGGTAAATTGGATGATATTCCCTTGAGAGTGGCTGTCAATCAAAAATATGCTCCTAATGAAGTTGAATTACAAGATGGCGATGAAGTTGCTTTTATTCCACCAGTTCAGGGTGGGTAAGAATTAGTTGTGTTTAAAGTATTAGTAAAATGGAAATAGTATAAATAAGAATGAAAAATAAATATGAATGAAACTGCATTAATTCTAATGGATGTTCAGAAAGGATTTGATGATTCATGTTTGGGCGAACGGAATAATCCAAATGCCGAGGATAACATTATTAAATTGCTTTCCAAATGGCGTGAAAGAAATTTTCCTATTATCCATATTAAACACTGTTCATTAGATCCTAATTCACCATTTCGACCAAATCAACCAGGAAATGATTTTAAAGAAGGGTCAAAGCCACTTAAGGATGAGAAAATATTTACTAAAACGGTAAATAGCGCATTTATAGGTACAGCGTTAGAACGATATCTTCATTCTCAAAATTTATTATCATTAGTTTTTGTTGGTTTTACAACAGACCATTGTGTATCAACATCTGTTCGGATGGCAGCAAATTTAGGGTTTGAAGTAATTGTAATATCGGATGCAACGGTAGCTTTCGAACGAGAAAGCCATGATAAAAATCATTATTCGGCAGAAGAAATACACAATATTCATTTAACTAGTCTTAACGGTGAATTTTGTAAGGTTAAAAACACAACAGAAATGCTAAACCTTAACACAAAACTGGGTAAAAATTTGTAATAAATGGAAATTGAAATGTAAATGTATTTGGTCAACCCTAATAATGAGAAATATGATTAAAATAGAAATATTTAACGGACCCATAGATTTTTTTTCAAATGATGATTCACGGAATCAAGATGGCGCTGAACTAATATTTAATGGTAGAGTAAGAGCTACAGAACATGGTGAAACTATTTCAGCATTAGAATATGAACAATACGAAGGAATGGCTGAAATTGAATTAAAGCAATTGGCTAATGACACCTGCAAAATTTTTCCGATCCATGATTTATTTTGTAAACACCGTATTGGTATAGTGGGTGTAGGTGAAACCAGTCTTCATGTGATTATTTGGTCGAAACACCGTCAAGAAGGGATTGATGCTATGTCGTGGTTTATCGTTGAACTCAAAAAGCGTGTTCCAATTTGGAAATGGGCAATTCTAGAAGACGGGTCTCGAATTCCAAGTAAATGTAATCATGAACATTAAAGTGTTATTTCCCATTGCGTTATTATTACCATTCTTGATTTATTCTCAAACTACTAACCCAATTGGAGAACTAGATTTAGCTAATTGGAGTGGTGGATACGGTTGGGCTTATGATGAAGATGCGGGCACAGATCCAATAGAAGTCCATATCTATCTGAATATGCAATTTCATGAATCTGTAATAGCCAATGAGTTTAGACAGGATTTATTGAATGAAGGAATAACACCCAATCCGGAACATGGATTTAGTTTCTCATTTATGGATCTACCAGCAGGAACTTATTTATTACATGTTTATGCGGTTGATTATGATTCTGGAAGTCTAAGTTTATTATCGGGGTCACCAATTTTAGTTTACACAGAATCAATTATTTCTCAAATAAGTAATACGGCTGGTCCATCAGAAATAACAATAACAACAACCGATCGTTTAGCAGGAGCTATTCATTCCCTAACGTGGAACGGAAAAGAGTTTATTGATAGCTATGATCATGGAAGACAGCTTCAATCTGCATGCCATTTTGATGGTTTTGGTGAATGCTATAATCCAACCGAAGCTGGATCGAGCGCGAATGGAGCAGGGCCAACAAGTTCAAGTGTGCTTATAAATTATTCTAGCACAGATCATTCCTTGTCAACAGAATCGAAGATGGCCTTTTGGTTGTCTCCCGGAGATACAGCCTGGTGTGGACCTGTGATGAATACAACGGAAACATCTGATTTTATTCATACAAAAGATGTAACAATTGGATATAACAATATGCCACATGTTATTGAATATTTAGTTTCCTATACGATTCCAGATTCTGCTGATGTTTACCATGGGATTTTCGAAGCAGTAACGGGATACATGCCAATAGATTTTTCATCTTTTTGGACATATAACCCTGAGACACATTTATTGGATACATTGTCTGTTGGTCCAGGTGAGCAACCCATTCCGGTTATTTTATCGACACCAGATTCTGCTTTTGTTATGGGAGTTTATACTCCGGATTTACCAGATGAAGCATTTTCAAATGCTGGCTACGGAAGATGGATGTTTGATTGGGCAGATGTGGTAAAATGGAACGCTGTGTTTCGTAGAAACGATGTACAGGAAGGTACAACTTATTCTTTTAGAACATTTGTATTAGTTGGTAATCTTCAAAATGTCATGGATGCTATGGATGAACTTTATTCTCAATTCTTATCATCCATTATTTCAAAGCCAGCAGTTCCCACAACTTTTGAACTATTTTCTAATTACCCAAATCCATTTAATGGAGCAACAACATTTACTTATAAAATTGATATTTCTTCTCCTATTGAGTTAATAATATTTTCTTTAAATGGGGATCAAATACAAAGATGGACTGAACCTTTTCAATCGCCAGGAACGTATTCTATAAAATGGATGCCTGAAAATAAATCATCAGGCATTTATTTTTATCAACTTAAGGTTGGTAATAAAGTTGAAACTAATAAATGCATTTTTTTAAAATAATGCCCTCGTAAATAAAATGATGGTTTTTTTTCATCCTGTATTATTTAATACCTTAAATTTAATAGCTTTATGCTAGGCTTTTCTCACAGTTCACTCTCTAATTTATTATTTTGGGCAACTCAGAAGAAATGGCTCCTTATAACAATAGTTGTTGGGTTTCTATTATTTCTTCTTCCAGCACCCGATGGACTTTCTATAGAAGGTTACCGAATTATAATTATTGTTATTACTGCGTTAATGATGATAATTACTGAGCCAATTCCTTTACCCGCTGTTGCAATATATATTTTAGTCTTTGAAGTTATCTTTGGAATTAATGATGCTGATGGAATTGCGCATTCTTTTATGAATGATGCTGTATTTTTCATTATGGGATCCCTGATGTTATCTGTCGCTATTATTAAACAAGGTTGGGACAAACGAATTGCATTAGGTATTATTAATTTAACGGGTCATAAGACTAAAAATATTGTTTTTGGGTTTACAGCTATTTCAGCTCTCTTATCATCCTTTATTGGTGAACATACTGTTGCAGCACTCATGCTGCCTATTGGAATGACTTTAATTCGATTCACTTCTGAAGATAAAGAAAAAGTTCGTGGATTAAGTGCTGTTCTTCTTTTCGCAATAGCGTATGGAGCGTTAGTAGGATCAATTGGGACTCCTTCTGGTGGGGGAAGAAACGTGATTATGATGTCTTATTTTCAAGATTTTGGGTTATCGATATCGTATTTAGAATGGATGATAAAAGTTTATCCACTCGTATTGATTCAAATACCTATTATTTCATGGGTATTAATTAATAGTTTTACGCCTGAATATGATCATTTAGATACAGCTGTACGGAAATTAAAAGTACAAGTTGCTAAATCTCCAGAAATGACAGGACGAAATACTGTGGCTGCTTTCATCTTTTTAATGGTCTTTCTTGGTTGGGTGTTTTTAAGTGAGACCTATGGTTTGGGAACGATTGCTTTATTTGGTGTCTTTTTATATTTGGTTGCCGGGTATGTAAAATGGGAAGATTTGAATAAAAATACACATTGGGGTGTCATTTTATTATTTGGGGCAACAATTTCATTGGGTTCAAATATCAAGGGTACTGGTGCTGCATTATGGTTGGCGAATCAAGTTGTTTATTTTTTTGGCTCCATAATGGATTCATTCCCATTTGCTATGGATGCAATAATTGTAATTATGACAACAACCTTAGCAAATGTTTTATCAAGTTCGGCAACTGTAGCAGTCTTAGGTCCAATTACGTTAAATCTAGGTGATAACTCCCTACATTTAGGATTAGTGACAGCGATTGCATCTGCATTCGGTTATTTTACAGCAGTTGCTGCTCCTGCATGTACTATTGTTTATTCTAGCGGTCTTGTGGGTGCAAAAGATTTTTTGAAAGTGGGATGGAAAGCAGGCGTAATATCCATGATTCTTCTTGTAATCTATGCCAATACATATTGGCTAATCATCAACTAGTAGAAGGTTAATATTAAAGAAGTATGAAGATTCTAATCGCAATTGCAAGTAAAGAGTATTCTGGTCCAACTCTTCGAGTTGGAATGCAAATAGCTAAAGCATTGAATGCATCTACAACCATTGTAGATGTAGCTGAAAAAGCCAGTAAGTTTAATGCAAAAGTTGTTGGTTTAGTGCAGGAACGTATGGACTCCTGGGAATTTGACAGGCCTGGAATTGATATATTGGAGTGGGCATTTAATTTTTTAGCAGAAAATAAATATATTTCGCCTACTTTGGTTGAAGAAGGGTTTCCCAAAAATACACTTATAGAAATGGAAGGCAATCGTTCAGAAGTTTTTTTAAAGGGTACTATTTGTAAAGATGTTCAATTAATATTGAGAACGGGCGATATTATTGCCGAATTAAGAGATGAAGTTAAATTAGGAAAATATGATGTTACCATTATTGGTGGGAGTGGAAAACGTCGAATGGCTCATGACCTAATTCAATATATCGATAGCTCAATTTTTATTGTAAATCAATTTGATCCAAATCAGAAATATAGAATTTTATTAGCTGTGGATGATTCTACAGGAACAAAAGGAGCTGTTAAATTTGGGATTCGTGTAGCTCAAGCTTTTAATATTGAAGTGGATATTTTAACCGTGAGTAAAATTGATAAATTTGGTTCAGGTTATAAAAGTGCTGCGAAAAGAGCAGGGAAATTCATGACTCGAGCTGGCATTAAATTTGAAAATATTTATAGAGTTGGAGACCCTGCTGAAGTCATTAAAAATGAAGCTGGAGATAATCATATTATTATTATGGGAGCATCCAGTAAAAATCCGATTATGAAATTTATCAAAGGCAGTAAACCTCTGAAAGTAATGGAAGATTGTAAATGTCCAATACTGATTGTTAAATAATTTTAGATTTAAATAATCTATCTCTTTAATTTGAATTTCAAAATAACTTCGCATAAATTCATTGATTAAATACGAATACATTTCATTAAATAAAAGAAGAGGAGATTAAATGGAATTCATTATACCCATTTTTAAATGGTTACATGTTATCGCAGGCGTTCTTTGGATTGGATTGCTTTATTATTTTAATTGGATTAATGGTCATGTAGTTGCGACCATGGATGGAGACAGCAAAAAGAAGGTTGTGCCAGAGCTTATGCCGAGAGCGTTATACTTTTTTCGATGGGGTGCTGCTTGGACTTGGATTACAGGGTTAGTTCTCTTGCTAATCGTTTATTGGATGATGATGAACGATTCTATGTTTGCTGAACCAGGAATAGATGGAGCTAGTAAATTCAAACATTTTGCATATTTAATTCCATTCTTGATGGTTTTTGTATATGATGCATTTTATAAAAGCCCTTTGGCTAAAGATACACGTATTGCTACCATCATTAGTTTTATGGGAATTGCAGGTGTACTTGCATTTTTAGTGTTTGTATCAGAAATGACTTCATATAGAGCATACAATATTCATATTGGAACTATGTTTGGATCCATAATGGCTTTTAATGTCTGGTATCGAATTTGGCCTGCGCAACAGCGTATTATTACAGCCATTAAAAATGGTGAAGCGCCAGAACCTGCTGATGCTGGAATGGCAGGACTTCGTTCTAAGCATAATACTTATATGAGTTTTCCATTAATTTGGACCATGATTAATGAGCACACGGTAGGTGTATCTCATTACCTAGAAGGTTATGGCGTATTATTGGTGATGATAGCTTTAGGATGGCATATTGTTTGGCATCTTTATAAAAAATCAGGAACTATCAAAGGTTTTTAAAAGTGTTCGATTAATGATACAAAAAAGCCCTTTATGCAAATGAAGGGCTTTTTTTATTTTATTAGATAAAATAGTTTTATAAATCGCAGGCCATATCATGTCCGCAGCACATTGGGGATTTGATTTTTCCACACCCTGATGGACACTTTGCAATTGCAACTTTCGTACCGTCTTCTTTAGTTAAATGATCATGTTCAAGTGATTCACCACATTTTGCGCATTTCATATCTGCGACACCCATGCCGCATTGCTCACATTCATATTTTGCCATAATATATTTCCTGTATTTAATTGATTAATGTGGGGATAATTTAATAAAAAAATCAGATCTATTTAGCCTGGATTATTCGCCACAAAATGCCCCGCAAAAAACACAAAAGGCTGATAACAAAGGAGATACAATGAATGATGAATCCATACTTTGTAATTTTATTTTTGTCAACATTTTATCTTTTTTCTTCGTGAAACTTGGCGACCTTCGTGGCTGATGAATTAATGAGGTTAGAATCTTTAAATAGGAATCATTCCTATTATGGTTTAAATTCTTATCACATTATTATGCGATTTAGCAAACAAAAAGAGACAGTTTATCAGGTTCTTATAGATACCCATTCTCATCCAACAGCTAATTGGGTTTTTGAAAAAGCAAAATCAATTTTACCTAATATTAGTTTAGGAACAGTATATAGAAATCTAGGGCAATTAGAATCTGATGGTAATATTAGATCTTTTGCATTGAAAGGTATCGTCAGGTACGATGGGAATTTGGATCAGCATTCTCACTTTTTATGTGAAAATTGTGATCTTATGATTGATATTCATCCCAAAAATATTCAAAGAAAGTATAATAATATAATCCCGAAAAATTTTACGGCAAACTCCATTGATTTAACCATTACTGGATTTTGCAACTCTTGTAAAAGTACATAAATAAACAATAAGGAAAATACTATGTTAGTAACAAAAGCAGCTCCGGATTTTAAGGCTACAGCCATCATGCCGGATAATTCATTTCAAGAAGTAAGTCTATCAGATTATAAAGGAAAGAAAGTTGTTCTCTTCTTTTATCCATTGGATTTTACTTTTGTTTGCCCAACAGAACTCATTGCATTTGATAAACGTCTTGCCGATTTTGATAAGCGAGGTGTTCAGGTTCTTGGATGTTCTGTTGATTCTCAGTTCAGTCATTGGGCTTGGAAAAATACCGATGTTAATAATGGTGGAATTGGAAATGTTCAATATCCAATTATTGCTGATCTCGATAAATCAATTGCTCGTGATTATGATGTTTTAATTGGTGCAGAATCTGCAACAGTTTTAACAGAAGATGATGAATTTGATACATCTGTTGGCGGCGGTGTCGCTCTTCGTGGATCTTTTTTGATTGATGAAGAAGGTATTGTTCGACATGCCGTAATTAATGATCTTCCATTAGGGAGAAATATTGATGAAATGCTTCGGATGGTTGATGCGCTTGATTTCCATACAACACATGGAGAAGTTTGCCCAGCTGGTTGGACTGAAGGTGATGAAGGGATGAAAGATACATCAGAAGGTGTGGCTAGTTATTTAACCAATCATTCTGACGATTTATAATCATAAATTAGATTATGAGTAATAAAAAAGGCCACATTTGTGGCCTTTTTTATTGTTGTAAATTCCTCGATGTTAATTTAATAAATGGAAAGAATTATGAAAGTATACATGAGTGTAGATATGGAAGGCATCACAGGGGTGACGCATTGGGATGAAGTAGAGCATAATAAAACATCTGCTTATATTCAATTTCAAGAACGAATGACAAAAGAAGTTGTATCTGCGTGTAAGGGCGCCAATGATGCTGGTGCCAAAGAAATTTGGGTGAAAGATGCTCATTATTCGGGGCGAAATATTTTATCAGAGAAACTCCCTAAAAATGTAAAATTAATTCGGGGTTGGAGTGGCCATCCATATTCAATGGTCCAAGAATTAGACAATTCTTTTGATGCGCTTCTAATGGTTGGATATCATTCCATGGCAGGAAGAAGTGGCAATCCATTAGCCCATACTATGTCATCAGCGAAAATAGATTCAATATTTATTAATGACCAGCAATCATCAGAGTTTTTTCTTCATGGAAATATCGCTGGAAAACTCGGTGTTCCATTGGTCTTTGTTTCAGGAGATGCCGGATTATGCGAAGAAGTACAAGACGTGAGTCCGAATACGACGACCCATGCAACCATGGTTGGTGTAGGAGATTCAACCATAAGTATTCAACCCAAGGAATCTAGATTGGCAATTCAGAAAAAAGTAAAATCAGCATTATCTGGTGACATAACTAAATGTATTTGGGATCACCCTGATTTGTTTTCGTTGGAAGTCAAATTTATTAAACACCAAGTGGCTTATCGTGCATCTCATTATCCGGGTGCTTCTTTAATTGATGCAAAAACCGTCCATTTTGAAACTCATAATTATGATGATATTATGCGCTTCATGCTTTTTACAGTTTAATGTCACTTCAATTTCTACAATCTGAATTCATGACAACCTTTTAATGAAAACTTTGTCTATTTCACTAATGCGGCGCTTTATATTTTCAATAATTTTAATATCAGCATCTTTTTCCCAGGATCTTCAAGTTAGGGTTGTGGGAAGAATGCAAATGGACGTTCCTGTATTAGGTCCCTTTAAAATGATCTTTGATCAAACCGTTGCGCCGGGTTTTTTAAAGGCGGAAGAAAAAATCGAAGCGAAACGATTTTATGCTCGTTGGCTCATGAATGGTGAAACGGGAGAAATCATGATAGCCGGAACGGAAAAAATTCTGAAGTATGATAAGGATGATGTCGAATACTGGCTTCAATCCCCGGAAGATTATTTTAAGAAACCGGATACTAGTACCGAAAATACCAATTCGATGTCCTTTTCAATATCTTCTGATGAAGATGATGACACGCCACCCCAATTCACAAGAACCGGTGGAAAAGAGATTGAATTTTTACATGGATTTCGTACCAAAAAATGGATCACTACCATTTCGTTCTCCGATAAAAGGATGGTCTTTGAAGAATGGTTTGTGGAAAAATTACCATTAATGATTCTTTCAGATTCTTTAGAAACCGTTATTAAGACAAAATTTAATCCAGATGGGGAATTGGTTACCGTGGAGCATACAGAGTTTTCATCCAATTTGATTATACAAGAGATGGATTCCTTAACAACTTTGGAACCAATAGAAGGACATGCTGTAAAAATAAACTTCCTTGTTTACGAAGAAAGTGATGATCCAAAATTTACCGTAGGATTTGAAATTTTGGAATTGTATGCGGAACCGGTGGATACAGGTTATTTTGTTATCCCGGAAGAATATCAGCGGGTTAAAGAAGAATAACTTTTATTACTATTTTAGAATAACTGGTATATTATATAACTTTAGACATGAATGGAGTGCTAAAAAAGTTCATTTCATATGGATTATTTATCATGGCTCTTTCGGCAACAATACATGTCGATCTGCATCATGAACTTTACGATGGGTACACCATATGTAATATTGATTGTGATGATGAAAAACATCACTTCATAACCCACCAGTGTGAAAAATGTCAAAATAAGAATAGTAGCTTAACCAAACGAGAAAAAAAGGCTCTTTTAATTGAGACCAATCGTTTGGCACTGTTATTTTCAAAAGTACATTTTAAGAATTCTTTTTTACATTTTAGTTTATACAGCCGTCCCCCCCCCGAAGTCTCCGTTAGTTAAAAGTACTATTTCAATCACACTACTACTGAAGTAGTGTATAATTATTATAAGATTTTTTAAAGGAGCATTTTATGCAATCTTTATTTTTGCGTGCTATGAAACCGCACGTGATTTTTTTATTGACCAGTATGATATTGTTTACAGCAGGCTGTGAAGATGATGATCATAATCACGATCATAATGAAGAACATACCGATGCAGATGGTTTTGTTCTTGAGGATGGCAGTGGAATAGAGGTCTACAGGGAATTTGAAGGTGCTGTAGAAGGGGCTGTTAATCTGAGCGTTGGAGACACTCTTGAACTTTCAGTGCATTTTCTTGATCATGATGGCAATGAAATTGAGCACGAGGAAGAAGAGAAAGATGAATTGTCGGTCTCTGAAAATGATTCGAACGTTGCAGTTGTAGAAATTGAAGAACATGAAGAAGAGCACCATGAGATGGCAATCCATGTCATTGGTGTAAATGTTGGCTCAACTAGTTTTAAACTGCAATTAATGCATGATGGTCATGCCGATTATACTTCAACAAACAATGTGGCTTTAATTGTCAATTAAAAAACATTTAACAATGCTATGCTTCCTGGGTCTGTTATGGTCTCAAGAAGCATATATTACGGGTTTAATCATAAGTGATGAGGACCAAGCACCTATTCATGGTGCTAATATCTATTTAAAAAAACTTGGTGTCGGTACAGTATCTCAGGTTGACGGTCGGTTTGTTTTAGAAAATTTGCCCCATGGAGAAACCTTATTTACAATTTCTATGATTGGTTTTAAGGATATAAATAAGTCATTAGTTTTAGATAAAAATAATTATGACCTGGGTAAGGTCTCCATGTCAAAAGATACTATAAAAATTGAAGAGATATTTGTTGATGCCCATTATAAACTTCAACCCCATAGTTTTGCATCCAATATTGATTTTACTGGAAATAAATTCCATAAAAATTTAAAGTCATCTCTGGCTCTGACTCTTGAGCAAGAAACAGGTTTATCTATTAGATCCATGGGCCAGGCAACTGCTCAGCCAGTTCTACGAGGATATACAGGAGATAGATTTTTACTAACAGAAAACGGCATAACACCTGGAGATCTTTCAAACACTTCTATTGACCATGTTATTAGTATGGATATGGCTTCATACAATAGGGTTAGAATTATACGTGGACCAGAAGCTTTACTTTTTGGATCTAATACAATCGGAGGTGTTATTGATGTATCTAGACAAACTAATTTAGAATCCAAATTTAAAAAAACAAGTTTATTCGCACTCTTTGGTACAGAGTCATCAAACAAGAGTTCATTTGGGAATTTTATAGCCTACCTTCCGGTTAATCTCCAGCAACAATTCAGGTTTTCAATCTTAAGTCGCAACTCAGGCAATCAAAGGTCTCCAAATGGAGTTTTAGATAATACTGCATTATCTAATCATGAAGTGACTGGCAGTTACTCTTATTTTGGTAAGGCTCATCGTTCAACATTTTCCTACGAACAGCTTAAAATGAATTATGGTATACCAGGAAGTTATGAAGGGCATATTGATGGGGTGGATATTGAAATGAATAAAAAATCCCAAAAGTATAATTACCATAAGGACATTCTTTTTCTGGACTTTCAAACATTAGATATAGATCAGCGTTTTATAAGCTATATGCATACTGAATATGAAAAAGGTAATCTTGATCCTTCCGTTCGTATGGATCAAAATATTTTTTCTTTCCAGAGTAAGCTTATTGGTAATTATTTAACTGTTGGGTCTTTATTCCAATATCGTGACTTCCAAGCGGGGGGATTCTATTGGACACCAGACGCAGAAGAAATAAGCTTAGCTGCATTTGGTTTGTTTGAAAAAAAAATAAATGATTTAACTTTACAAATTTCTTCAAGGGTTGAATACCTTACAGTTATACCAGAAAAATCATCAATCTATTTATCAAACTTAGATAACAGCCAAGTCGTAAATCGGAACTACCCCATTTTTGCGGCAGCATTAGGTGCTTTTAAAGCTTGGAAGAATTGGAAACTTTCATTTGGGACGATGCTCACTGGGCGAGCTCCAAGTATTGAGGATCTATACTCTGATGGACCTCATTTGGGCACTTACGCATATGAAATTGGGCGACCTAAGTTAGGGTTGGAAAAAACAATTGGTGTTGAGGCGTCATTAGAGCATAGTACTACAAAAAGTGATGTAAGGTTTACAGGTTTTCAAAACTATAGCCCGAATTATCACATTAGCACAAAAATGGGAGATGGTTATGAGCCGGGTGCTGACTGGATCGAGTGGGGAAGTGGATCAAGTGGATGGCTTTATAAATATCAAATGCAAGGCTTAAGAGCACGAATTTATGGTTTTGAATCCGATTTTAGATATCGACTAACCAAATTAATCAATTTTCATGGTAGTATTTCAGTTACTAGAGGAGAAAACATCTCAGATAACAAACCTCTTGCGTATATGCCACCTGACAAATTTCAGTTATCAACAGAATTAGATCTGAATCCGTTTTCTGTAGCATTGCAACTTAAAAAAGTATCACCGCAATCAAGGCTAGGTGAATATGAAACTAAAACAGGGGGTTACTTTATCGCTGATTTAAATGGGAGTTTTACAATCCATGGATCGCAAATGGTTCACAAATTTATCTTTCAAATAGACAATATTTTTGATGAAGTATATTATAATCACCTTTCAAGAATAAAACTAATTATGCCTGAAAAAGGACAAAGTTTCAGTATACAATATCGATTAGTATTTTAACTATTTTTCATCGTGATATGAATTATCTCAAGATATACGAAAAAGTTAGATGGGCCTCATAACCCGATGGGTAGGTAATTAGTTTAATTCTTTGGATATAAATTTTAAGTAATACTTAAAGTACTTTTTATTATACTTAATACTAAGTATGCTCCACCTTAATAATAAACTAAGTTATCGAATCTATAATATGCCTATTACAATTCATCTAGATGCTATGTTAGTGAAAAGAAAGATTTCGCTCACTGAGCTATCAAAAGCCGTCGGACTTTCATTAACAAATTTATCTATGTTAAAAAATGGAAATGTGAGGGGCGTTAGGTTCGAAACACTGGAAAAGATCTGTATTGTTCTAGACTGTCAGCCTGGAGATTTACTTGAATATCAGCACTATACAGATGAAAAAAATGACAAGAATAGAAAAGACATATTCGAAATAATAAGTAAGAATCTTATGAAATTGAAAAATACGGAGATTTAAGATGTTAGAGACTTTATTAAATGGTGGACCCTTTATGATGGTATTACTCATCATAGTAGGTAGTATCATTTTTATTTCAGTAAAAAATATTAAAGAACCCTATAATACTAATGGTATTGTGTTACTGGGTATTTTTAGTGCTTTGGTAGGTATCTCAGCCACATATCTTGGAGTCAATGCTGCATTTAGTGCATTACCAGAGATTAGCAATATTTCGCCACAGATTTTAATTAATGGTTTAAAGACATCATTAATTACATCATTTACAGGAGGAATTATTATGCTTATTTCAACAGCGCTATGGTATTTCTTTATAAAACGGCACAATCTACTTGTTGTATAATTCGACGCTGATTCTCCTTTCAGCCAATTTATAATAGAAGGGAGTGCGTGAGGCTAATAACCTGATTGGAGATTTATTAAGCTTAAGCGGTTTTTTTTTGTTTCTAGACATTTAGCACTACTGCTTTGTAATACTGGTATTATGAAGCATCTCTGGCTCAAATAAAGGAATTCAAAATGGTTAAATCAAAAGCGCACTGCTCTGAGATAGTTTGACTAAAAGATGAAACAGACAAAACGAATATTTAATATTTAGAATGAATCTGCTAAAAAATATATATAGTGACTATTTTCGTCTACCGCAAAATATTCATTTTCTAATTTTATTAGAATTATCACTAAGTCTCATCCATGTTGCTTTTATTCTTGTTCTGAATATTCTTTTACGGAACCAAGGTTTTAGCGATCCAGAGATTGCGTCTTTCAATTCACTTCGTTTTATTAGTGCACTTGTCTTTGCATTGCCATTAGGGATCTACATTCGAGGAAAAAGATTAAAACCTTTTTTTATAATTGCTTCATTGATTGTACCACTTACAAGTGGGTTTATAATTGAGTCTGTCTATCATGAGATCACTCCTCTCATACAGCTATCTTTTTTATTGTGGGGTTTTGGGATGATGTTGATGAGAGTCTGTGCTCTCCCATTTATTATTCGGAATACAACTCCTGATAACAGTACTGAGGCACTTTCTTTGAGTGCTGCAACCTGGTCAATGGCAACGGTTTTTTCAGGAATAATTATCAGTGGCTTGGATCAACTAGGATATTTTAATATTGGAGTCTGGACACTAGAATTTAATGAAAGAACCACCCTCTGGATTATTACAGTACTGGGGTTCAGTGGTTTATTCTTTGCTTTGAAAATCAAAGAGAATGAGCCTGATAATTTGTCAAGGAAGGGCAAACTATTTTCTATAAGGAATTCCTATGACTGGAATCTGATCTTTAAGGCAATCTCACCCTTAATACTGATATCCATAGGTGCTGGGCTAACGATACCATTTGTAAACCTTTTCTTTAATTCAGTATTTGGTCTGACATCGAGCCAGTTTAGTATTTTAGGAAGTTTTACAGCTTTATTAGTATTTATTTTTTCATTAATGGTTCCGTCCTTACGGAAAAGATATGGCTACTGGATGACCATAGTTATCGTACAGGCCATATCAATATGCTGTCTTGTTACAATGGCGATGATGGAGCTTTATGTTGGTTACTCTTTTGCAATGGGTGTGGCTATAGCAGCCTATGTCCTTCGTCAGCCGCTTATGCATATGGCGCATCCTGCTTCAAATGAATTAATGATGAATTATGTTGGTGAAAAGAATCAGGAGTTGATCAGTGCTTTGAGTTCAAGTCTCTGGAGCGCTTCATGGTTTGTAAGTGCAAAAGTGTTTGAATGGCTTAGATTATTAAAGTATGACTATTATGAGATATTTCTTATAACTGCGGTACTTTATTCGATAGGTGTGCTGGCATATGTATTTTTGATACGTGAATATGAGTCCAGAGAAAATAATAGGTCCGGGGAACTGCTACCTTTGACCGATGAGATCACAATGGATTAATATGGCAAAGCCATTGTATAAGATGGAGTTAGATGGGCCTCATAACCTGATTGGAGCTTTATTGATTCTAAGCGGGGTTTTTTGTTTGTGGGACAATACTATGTAACTTTTTTTATGAAACACCTCTGGCTCAAATGAATGAATTATATACATATTTTTACAAAATAATTCTTTATTAAATAATGATATTCATAATAGCTTCGCCGGCTATTTTACAATATAAATCAGCATTTTCATTTTGCACGAATCAACCAAATTATTTTTCAAGGAATATGAATAATAAAATGAATAGAAAAAAACCGGAATTACTGATTTTATTAAAAACACACTGGTTGTGGATATGGTTCTGGCGTGTAACCTTGGTTGTTTCTCTCTCCTACGCTTGGTATTGCTTCTACGTCCCCTCCAACAGAATCGTTTGGGCTGACAACTACACTTCGGCTCAATCTCAATCTGCCCAATCTGGCAAGCCCATGATCCTTTTCTTCACCGGCAAGTGGTGCGTTCCATGTAAGGTCATGAAACGCAACGTCTGGGCAGATGATCAAGTGACGAAAATTGTCAATTCATCGTTTATACCATTAACTATTGATGTGGATGATCCTGACCACGCTGCCGTATTGGTTCGCTACAACATCGGCGGTACGCCAATCACGATCGTTACCGATCCAAACGGAAATGCTTTGCAATGGCGAGTAGGGGGGATCGGAAAATCCGAATTTCTTGAATTATTAGGGCAATCATGAGTTTAGTTGGACTATCTAACCAGCCGTTGCAGACAGACCTTCACCCGCTGCGTGGGCTCCGGCAAAAATGAAAGCTTCAATACGGAGAAAATATGGTTCTCCAAATCAGATAAAAATTGAGAGTATTGACAAACCGATTCCCAAAGACAATGAGGTATTAATTAAGGTTTATGCTACTACAGTAAACAGAACTGATTGCGCAAACCTTACAGCAAAACCTTTTATTATGAGATTTGTTTTAGGGCTATTTAAACCGAGAAAAACAATATTGGGGACAGATTTTGCAGGTAAGGTAGAATCAACAGGGAAAAATGTTAAGTCTTTTATTACTGGCGATAAAGTATTTGGTTTTAATGACACAGGTTCAGAATCGCAAGCCGAATATGTAACAACAACGGTAGAAAATTTATTTCTAATTCCGGAAAAGATAGATTATAAACAAGCAGCTGCAAGTTTGGAAGGGGCTAGTTATGCTTACACTTTCATTCATAAAGTAAATATCCAATCTGGACAAAATATTTTAATAAATGGGGCAACTGGCGGGATTGGTTCTGCTCTTCTACAATTTGTAAGACAATATGATGTCAACATTACAGCCACTTGTAATACTAACAATATTCAGTTAATCGAATCTTTAGGTGCTGATAATATTTATGACTATACCAAAAAAGACTTTACAAAAGAGAATGATAAATATGACTTTATATTTGATGCAGTGGGTAAAAGTACTTTTGGGAAGTGCTTATCATTATTAAAAGAAAAAGGAGTTTATATATCTTCAGAGTTAGGACCTTATTCCCAAAATATTTTTTATCCCTTATTAACTTCAATTTTAAGTAAAAAAGTAATCTTTCCTATTCCTTATAGTAAGCAGAAAACGATACCTTATATTTGCAATCTTTTGGAGAAAGGAAAATTTAATCCTGTGATAGACCGAGAATATGCCTTAGAAGATATCTCTAAAGCTTACGAATATGTAATCAAAGGACAAAAAATAGGAAATGTTTTAATTAAAATAGAAGAGTCTGCGTGAGTCTCATAAACTGATGGTTTGGGAGTTTGAATAATTTTACTATCGCTAGCTGTTAGGTTCATCATCATTAAATTTTTTTAAAGACTCTATTTTGGGTTATTAAATATTTTTTTATTATCTGTAGTAATAGGTATTGCATAGTACTAAGTATAGGATATAATTTTGCTATACCAAGTAAGTAATAAATTATGAATCTTGAAAATACTATAGCACAAATGCGGAAGGGAGTGTTGGAATATTGCATTCTTTCCATTTTAAAAAATGGCGAAGCATATCCATCAGATATTTTGCTAAAATTAAAAAAATCGAATTTGATTGTGGTTGAAGGGACGTTGTATCCATTGCTTACTCGCTTAAAAAATGCCGGTCTGCTTACTTATCGATGGGAAGAATCAAAATCAGGACCTCCGCGGAAATATTATTCTGAAACCGCAGAAGGAATTGTCTTTTTATCGGAGTTGGACCAGACATGGAAAGACTTGGTCAAGGCAGTTCGATTAACCATAAAAAAATCATAAAGAACTATGAAGAAAACAAATACAATCAATTTGGGTGGCATCATTTTTCATGTTGATGAAGATGCTTTCACCCAGCTTCAGAATTATCTCAATGCCATTAGGTCATATTTCTCTAAGTCTGATGGGCAGGAAGAAATTATTGCAGATATTGAATCTAGGATCGCCGAAATCTTTCAGGAAAAAAAGATTAGTATAATCACCTTAGCTCAGGTGGATGATGTGATTGCCATCATGGGCAAGCCTGAAGATTATGGAGATGGTGAACAAGACGAAAAAATTACAAAACCGCATGAAAAAAAGCAGAGAATAAGGAAAATATTCCGTCATCCAGATGATAAGATTCTGGGCGGTGTTTGCGGCGGTCTGGGTGCTTATTTTAATGTGGACCCTGTTTTGTTTCGCCTGGGATTCTTATTGACAATGTTTATTGGTGGTTTTGGATTTTTTGTCTATCTAATTCTCTGGGTCATTGCGCCTATGGCAGACAGGGCATCAGACCATTTGGAAATGCATGGCGAACCTGTAACGGCTGGAACCATTGGCCGAGCTGTGGCTTCAAAAATTGAAGATACGGTTACAAATGAAAATAACCAATCTATGGTTCGAAAAATATTGGCTGGCATAGGCACTGTTTTTGGATTTTTTATTGAAGTTCTTAAACGCATTTTTATCCTACTGGGTAAAATCATTAAACCATTGATTGGTATTATTTTTCTCATATTAGGCTTTGTGGCCGCCCTTGGTTTGTCCTTTTTTATTATTGCGAGTTTTTCTGGAATTGAACATGAATTCCAAGAAATGACTAACACCTTTGATTCCATTTTAGAGCAATTCCCATTGTCTCAGATCTTTGTATTCCTGGGTCTCATTCTGTTTATAGGTATCCCGCTTTTCCAAATGATTTACCTTGGTATTCGAATGTTTTTTAATATGGCGAAACAATCCAGCGCAGTGAAGAGTGCCCTGTTGGGGATGTGGGTTGTGGGGCTCATCTTAACGATCTTTTTTGGAATTTATGGTATAACACATTTTTCAGAAGATTCTCGAATGGAAGAAATGGCCACACTAGAGAATGTGAAATCTGACACGTTAAAAATATTTCTAACTGCTCATGATAATTTCTACTGGGATGAAAGGCATTTGAATATTGTAGAGACAGAAGATGGAGAGCATAAACTTCTTTCAAATGTAGAAATGGATGTAGCGCGATCATACGATTCTCAGTATCACTTAAAAATTATTAAACGGGCTTCAGCAAGATCATTCAGAGATGCGAAAGGTTACGGAGAAGACATTTCCTATCATTATTTTTTAGATTCCGGACAGTTAAACTTGGATCAGTATTTTGAAATATCCAGTGATGATCCTTACCAGAGACAAAGTGTTGATTTGACCTTATTTGTTCCCACAGGAAAATCTATTTATCTGGATGAATCTTTAAAATATTTTATTTACGATATTAAGAACACAACAAATACTCATGATTACAAGATGGTGGGCCATAACTGGACCATGGGTGATGACGGCCTGTTTAATGAGTTTTTTGAAAAAAGAATCTCTAGAAATAACACTAAAAATGATAATGCAATTCTGAAATTAATGGACTTAGAATTTCTCGATACTGATGATATCAAAAATATAGATATTCATAAATCAGATAACGGAAATACAATTACAGTTAAAACGCAAGATGGAAAAACCTTTGTTAAAAAGACCAAAGAAGGGGTTAGAATTCCTGTGGAAGCTCTGGAAAAATTAGAATGGGTAGATTTGAATAATGAAATGGTTCATTAAATGTATAAAAAACTATACTCTTTTTAAAGGAAGAGCCAGTAGAACCGAGTTTTGGTATTTTATATTATATTGGGCAATATTTTATGTTATTATAATTGCGGTTGATAGAGTTTTAGGGTTCAATTTTATTAATCTTAAAACATTGCCTTTCTCTGAATATATACCATTAGCAAATCTTTATGATGAAGTTGGATTGCTAACTGTCATATACAGGCCTTTGACTATTCTTCCATCTCTAGCAGTAATCTCACGAAGGTTACATGATATAAATAGAAGTGGCTGGTGGTGTTTAATGTGTGTTACACCTTTAGTTGTTATTCTTATCATTTTTCTTTGTAAAAAAAGTGATGAGAATGAAAATCAATTTGGACCAAAACCTTCTCTTTAATGGCTTTTTATGGATTTAGGTCAGACTCATAATCTGATCGGAGATTTATTGATTCTATGCGGGGTTTTTTGTTTCTAAAATGATAGGTAGATTTGAAACCTTGATTAATAAATAATCTGCATTTTAAAAGTATAAAATATGAGACAATCATTAGAATAAAAAAATAGTATTACCAAAAAACAAAATTATTACAAAGGAAAAAAATGGAATTAACTATCCAAAATATCTCAAAAACTTACCCAAATGGCGTTGAAGCGTTAAAAAATGTCAGTTTAAAAATCGGTAACGGAATGTTCGGGCTTCTGGGCCCTAATGGTGCAGGTAAATCCACACTTATGAGAACCATTGCTGCGTTGCAAGATAGCGATGAAGGCTCTATTAAAGTTGGTGATATTGATGTATCAAAAGACAAACAAGCACTTAGGGAAATTCTTGGTTATCTTCCCCAGGAATTTGGGGTTTACCCAAAAATTTCTTGTGTTGATTTATTGGATCACATGGCAGTGATGAAAGGAATCACCGATTCAAACAAACGAAAAGAAGTAGTTGAATCCTTGCTTCACCAAACCAACCTTTGGGAGGCAAAAGATCAGAAACTGGGAACATATTCAGGTGGAATGAAGCAACGTTTTGGAATCGCCCAGGCTCTAATTGGTGACCCAAAATTGATTATTGTAGATGAACCTACAGCTGGTCTGGACCCAATGGAACGAAATCGTTTTCATAATCTTTTGAGTGAAATTGGTGAAAATGTGATTGTGATTTTGTCGACACATATTGTGGATGATGTGAGCGACCTTTGTAATGATATGGCTATTATTCTGAATGGGGAAGTCCGGATGGTGGGTGAACCGATTCAATTAATCAAAAGTCTAAATGGGAAAGTCTGGAAAGGGATTGTGGAAAAGTCTGAATTATCTAATATTGAGAATGAAAATGAAGTGATTTCTTCCCGACTTTATTTAGGAAAAGTCCAGGTTAGAATATTTAGTGAATCACCTATGCAAAATGGGTTTGAGTCTGTAAGTCCCGAGATTGAAGATTTGTATTTTGCTACAATCAATGGTTTATCAATTGGTGGATCTGAATAGTATG
>Ga0233448_1000858_pt1 | contig 29494 bp, 29 predicted proteins | sample SI_124_October20_2_FD_183015 | JGI IMG/M metagenome (GOLD analysis project Ga0233448, IMG submission 183015) | Seawater microbial communities from Saanich Inlet, British Columbia, Canada - SI_124_October2016_150_MG | ecosystem: Environmental > Aquatic > Marine > Inlet | place: Canada: British... | reverse complement strand
TAACATTATGTGTTGTTGTGCTTACTGTGAGTAGATACTAATTAACTTAATTGCATGTGTTTCATCATTTTTGAGATTCTTTATCTGCACTTTAAATACAAGCTCATCATAAGGATTCAGCCTCCATTGTAAATTACCAATCCTTTTTTTTATATACTTAACCAATAAAACCGCATGTTCGATTTTAATGTTGTCAGTGGAAAGCCATCCGCCAAATGTTCCTGCTGGTGAAGATATGTATTTTTTTATCAATCCTTTGAAGCTTTTTTGTGATGAAAATGGCAGCAAAACTTTTTTACCATCTGAGAATAAAACCATTTTAGGATCAGGTTGCATACATCGGTTGGTATAGATACTCCAAATTTCAGCCCATTCTCTCGATTGAAAGAATGTGGCGTAGTCACATTCTTTCAAAATTGTGTCCCACTCTATAGAACCAGCCTGACGGACGTTTGTAATTGACAAGCTCATTTTCATCCCTTAAGCTATAAATAGTGCCTTTCGAAAAGCCGAAATAACATCCTCAACATCCCTATCATTCAACGCTGCTGACAATGGCAAAGAAAGTGTACGTTTGCCAATCCATTCGGTATTTGGAAAATCTCCTTCTTTCCAACCATATGTTTTACGATAGAATGGGTGTAAATGGACTGGCAGGTAGTGAACTCCAACCCCAATGTTTTCGGCCGTCAAGGCATCCAGCACCCAATCCCTGGTTTTTCCTAATTTACCAATATCTATCAGTGGTATATAAAGGTGATAGGCATGTTTGGTATCAGGTTCTGGATCTAACGGAGTTATGCAAGGAAGATCATTGAACTCCTCCTTGTATTTCTTCCATATTTTTTGTCTATAGAGCCAGTATTTATCTACTCTTTTTAATTGATGTATTCCCATAGCTGCCTGAATATCCATCATATTGTATTTGTATCCGGCATGAATGACTTGATAGTGTTTATAGCCTTCATCTGAGAATCGTTTCCATGCGTCCTTACTCATACCATGAAGCCCGAGGACTTTTATCCTGCCGGCAATACGATCATCATTAGTAATAACCATGCCTCCTTCACCGGTTACAATATTTTTAGTCGCGTAGAAGCTGAAACAGCCAATGTCACCAAAGAGGCCGGCTTTCTGGCCATGGTACTCAGATTCAATGGCGTGCGCGCAGTCTTCGACAACCGTAAGATCGTAAGCACGAGCAATTTTTATAATAGAGTCCATCTTGCAGCATCTACCGGCAAAATGTACCGGAAGTATCGCCTTTGTCCTGCCAGTAATCTTCTTTTCAATCTCTTCAGGCAGGATATTCATGGTTTCACGATCACAATCAGCCAGAACAGGCGTAGCGCCACAATGAATTATGGCGTTGATAGTAGAGCAGAAGGTCATGGGGGTAGTGATCACCTCGTCACCTGGTCCAATACCTGAAGCAACCATAGCAAGGTGCAAAGCGGCAGTACATGAATTCAGAGCGACAGAATGTTTAACACCTTTGTAGACTGCAAAGTCTTCTTCAAACTGACGTACTTTTGGGCCTGTACCTATCCAACGGCGCCGCATACACCCTACCACTTCCTCAATCTCAGGTTCCTCAATTAATGGTGCTCCAAAGACTAGAAAGTCTTCTTTCGTACGCACGGGTTTTCCACCTTCTATTGCCAATTTTTCCATTATTTTTGTTCCTCTAATGTATTCAGCTTCTTCCTCTCAATAGTCTCTAAATATTCGCTATAAAGGCCGTTTGGGTTGAATCATCTACTTTATATATACACTCTACACCCACCCTCAGACCGACATGATGAGATATCTTGTCATTCCTTCGCTTAACCCATTGATATATCTTTATAAAACGAAATATGATGAGGAACCTTAAGTGAAGAGATAAACTGAGCCTCGCTTCAAGTTAAAATAGAAATACAATTAAATTAAGCATTAATACTCATTTATCAGAATAGCTTGATAATTGCTGCAATCTTCTTAACTTTCCCTTCTTTCTCATTGAAGTATTAAGTCTCCACTCTAAGCCTTCCTGTATATTTATATAAATTTTTCTTAAAATCATTAACGGGTGATTAATATGCCATCTTTCGTAACCAAACTCTTCCAATACAGAACCTGTTACACTGTCGCATACACACTTATCAATATTTGGCATTTCTCTCTTCCATTTGAAAATATGTGATTTATTAACAGGTTCAAATAAATTTTGATGAGTAACGGACAAATGCCCAACAACATCCTTACTTCGATGCTGAAAATTTATCATTTCATTTTCATATTTTTCGCCTAAGAATTGGCAAACAATCTCTAAAACTGCTTGTGGATTTAAAACAAGCTCTTCATATTTAACCTCCAAATATTTTGTTGGATCCAGCATATTACCCATTTTATGAGCCAATACAACTGTCTCTTTCCAATATTCCAGGTTTTTAATGATTGAGTTGGAACCCCATAGCTTTTTTAAAGAAAGGGCCACATCACGTCCATCCCTTATAATATGAATAAATTGACAGTCAGGAAATAATTTATTGATAATATCAATATGTGGGGTATAACCCGGTGTCTTGTCCCCCCAACGACACTTTCCATGCAAACGAGCATATTCTGAAAAAACAAGATCTATTATTCCAGAGTAATCAGTCACTCCACGAAGCTCTAATGATTCAGCTTCTACCGTCTTATTCCATTTTGACACTTCTCTAAAACTCAGTATTTTACTAACAAGATTATACTTATTCTTTTGTACCGTCAAATCTCCAAACTCTTCTAGTTTGTGATAATAATGTATAATAAATGACGATTCATATGGAATTGCAATATTTGAATGACCATTAATCATAAGTTGTAACATTGTAGTTCCAGATCTTTCGGCTCCGATAATAAATATTGGTTTCTTAATCATTACTTATCCTTTGCTATCCTAATATACACATTGCATCTTCTCCTTGATCAAATTAACAATAAATATCATACCCTACTTCTTAATAGAGTCTTCAAAGTATAAAATATACGTGCAAATCTTAGTTAATATATTTTCATATGAAAATTGTGATGCATAGTTTATTCTTTCCCACTTAATAGTATCTTGCTCACCCAATGCCTTGTCTATTCCGCTTAAAAATCCATTTACTGTTTTAGCTAAATATATAAGATTTGTTAGTGGTCCCAACTCATATAAAGGAGGAGAAACAATAGGTTTTCCTTGTGAGAGGTAATGAAGGAGTTTAAAAGGAGTTCTCTGCTTCGTTTTACTTGATTCTGCAAATTCCTTTAGATTATGGAGTATCATTCCGACATCAAAGTATTTAACATAAGTTGGCAGTTCATTATGATGACGCGGGCCTAAAAGATATATATTTGGAATTGCTTGCAATTTCAAATAGTTCCTACGATCCATTGATGGCCCTATTGGATTGTTTTTATGTGGGCCGATTAATACAAAACTCCAGTTTGGACGATTGGTTGCTATCTTTATTATCAAATTTGTATCAACATATGCATCGTGAATTGAACCTACATAGCCTATTATGGGTTTAGGCAACGTTAGCAATTCCCTGGGTTTTTCCGCAGAATAATTTTTCAAAACACGGCTAGCTCTTACAAAATCATAACCATGAGGTACCACGTAAATATCTTTATTTAAAACTTTATGTTTAAGAATATTATAATATGTTTCTGAAATGGCGAAGATAATATCACTTTTCTTACATGTTAATTCCTCATCCTGCTCTTTTCCTTTTTCTGGAAAGGGAGGGTCAACACAATAGTATATTGATGTTTTTTCCTTTATATTACCAATTAAATGATGATTTGTGCCAAAGTTTAGAAGAATAATATCTCTTAATCTCAGTCTCTTTATTTCTTTCTTAAGTTGAGTTAAAATTATTATTTCAGGAGTTTCTTTTATCCCAAATAAGCCAGGTAAATAAACAGGAGAAAAGAGAAAGAGATTATTATTAACCTTGCCTCTATGGTCAGTAAATAATCGCTTGATAGGCTCAAGCTCAAAAGGGTTTCTCAACATACCTCCAATCCATATAGGAGGTCCTACAAAGAGAACACGATTGCATTTTGAAAGCTCATTCGCTATCCAATGCTTGCTAACCCACATTCCACCCCAACGTTGTGGAGAAATGATTATAATGTCGCGATCTTTAAGCATATTCTCTCATCCACAACTCTAACATTAGCAATAACCACAGCTTATGACTTGCCCTCCAATCTTTTTTAATTGTATCATCGCAATACACATTATCAATAATTTTACTAATCTCGTTTCTAAAGAATAACTTTTCTATTCTACATCCGGGAGCCATTATATCGTTAACCATTTCTTTCAAATCTTCACGTAACCACGAATTCAAAGGAGCACCGAAGCCATGTTTCTCTCTATACAAAATATTTTCTGGTAGATAGTTTATTAAGGCTTTCTTTAATAAATATTTTGATTGATTGTTCTTAACCTTTAATTCTGGAGGTATTTTCATTGAGAACTCAATGAAACGGTAATCTAAAAATGGTGCTCTGCATTCCAAGCCATGAGCCATTGATGCCATATCAACCTTTTTTAATAGATCATCCGGTAAGTAATAATTTAAATCATGTGAATATGCTACTGACAATGGATCTTCTGAGTTGAAGTTTAACCAATTATTATCAGAGTACGTAAATGAGTTGTAAGGCATGTTGTTATTATTTAGTCGCTTTATCTCCGTTCCATCAAAGAATTGTACTATAGAAGCCCAATATTGCATGGAGCCTTTATTTGATTGATAAGGATAAAGACAATCTAATAAGCCATCGTTAAGCTGTGATATTGATAGATTGTTTACCATTTCAAGTATTTTGGAAAATACCCTTGAGTTTGAATAATATCTTTGACTTAAGTATCTATCATATCCTGCAAATAATTCATCCCCTCCATCACCAGTTAAGATAACCTTTACGTGTTTTCTTGCCTCTTTAGAAATAAGATATGTAGGGATAGAAGAGCTATCGGCAAAGGGTTCATCATAATATCTAACTACTTCTGATAAAACATCACACACATTAGAGTTAATATTGATTTCAGTATGATCGGTTTTATATCTTTCTGCTACTTGCCGTGCATAAGGCAACTCATTTATTTGTGTGTTAAATCCAACTGAAAATGTTTTAACCGGTCTATTTGTATTTTTCGCCATAAAAGCGACTACGGCACTGGAATCAATTCCTCCTGATAAAAAAGCACCTAAAGGGACATCTGAAACCATTTTATCCCTAACTGAGTCACTAAATATCTCTAACATTTCTTCATTAATGTCATATTCAGTTATCGTACGATCGATACTGATCTTTGGATTCCAATATTTATGTTTCTTGGTTTCATTCTTAGTAATAACCAGAAAATGTGCAGGTTCAAGCTTTCTTATATTCTTAAATATAGTTAGTGGTGAGGGGATATATAATAAATTCAGATAAGCTGCAACTGCGTTATTATCAATTTCTCTTGGAATAGAAGAGTCCTTTAATAATGCTTTTAATTCTGATGCACATAAAAACATTTTGGGTGTATCATAGTAGATTAATGGTTTTTCCCCAATCCTGTCTCTCCCAACTAGGAATACTTCATTTCTTGAATCATAAATTACTATGGAAAACATGCCATTCAAGTATTTAAATACGTCTTCCCCTTTATCCTCATAAAGATGAACGACTACCTCAATATCAGTTTTTGTGCGGAAAACATGACCTGCCTTCTCTAGTTGACTGCGTAATTCTACAAAATTATAAATTTCTCCATTAGAGATACATGCTATAGAATTATCTTCATTAAATATAGGCTGACTTCCAGTCTCCAAGTCAATGATACTCAGGCGAGTATGCCCTAACAAAATGTTTTTATTCTGATAAATAGTCTTTTCATCTGGCCCTCTGAACTTTAATTTGTTTAGCATGCCAGAAAAGAACTCTTTTGTCAGTTTGTTATTTTCATCCCTAAAATAAGCGCCTAATATTCCACACATTTTCAGACCTCAGCAAATACTATATATTAAGATTATACAACCGGGAACTATTTATTCCTTTTTAGCATCTTCTACATATTCCGTGGTTTAAACTATTCTAACTTAACAATCCAGTTTATTGCCGGAATCATAAACAAGGTATTTTAGACACCTATGTTACGTACCACTTCGATTCATTTATGGCTAATACAAACTTCTTAATTCAGGTTTAATATTTTGTTATAAATGTCACAATATTGCTGGGCCATTCTTGAACTTGTATATTCCTTCATTACTATTTGCCAGGCCTTTGCTGCCAGCTCTTTACTTAGATTTCCATCTTTATATAAGGAATAGATACCTTTCGCTAGACTATTCGTACTAGACGGTGGACTCAGGATTCCTGCATTTCCGTTAACAAGTACTTCAGGAATACCCCCTACATTTGTTGCTATAATAGGGATTTTTGACTGCATTGCCTCAAGTAGTGTTATAGGTAATCCCTCTGTCAAAGAAGAGAGTACAAAAAGATCGAAAAATGGGAGATATTGGTTTGCGCTATTTCGATATCCCGGAATAAGTACTTTATCTGAAAGGTTCAACTCCTCTATTTTCAGTTTAAGTTCTGGTCTCTTGTTTCCCTCTCCGATTATTACCAATTTTATATCCACTCCCTTTTCAACTAAGAGACTTACTGCCTCTATCAAATATTTGAAACCTTTTTCAGTCGACAATCTACCAATAGCCCCAACAATAAACCCATCCCTACAGAAATCAATAATCTCTTTATCCAGCGTATGATGATGAGTATTTAAATTAAGGGGAGGTATACCATTATTAATAGTAAACAGATTTATTGTGCTTTTGTTTTTCAGTTTTGGGGTTGAGAACATTGCCTTATTAACAACGACCACTGCATCAATAAATCTTAGACTCTTTGTATCAAGCCATTCATATATTTTCATTCTATTGAGGGTGCCGGTATTAGTCCAGCCGTGTAGTGTTGATACTAACGGAATCTTACGTATTCTTTTAGGAATAAAACCAAAAAAAATATTTCCCTTATAGCCGTGAGAATGGATCAGATTAAAATATTCACTATGAGCAAATTGAAGTATTTTCAAAGCCCCAAAAAGATTAAATCCAGATCGCATTCTAAATATTTTTACTTTAAAACCCCTGTTTACAGCTTCAGTTTCAAGAGGTTTCTCAGGAATATTATGTTCCCCAATGCTACAAATCGTGGGATCAAGGCCTAGCTTAATTTGTTCGGCAGCAAGAGCCAAGAGCATTATTTCCGCGCCGTATAAACCTCCACTATCTATAACATGAAGAATCTTCATTTATAACTATTGATTTCCTTTGCACACTTTGCAGTAAATAATTACTCATTTATAATCCAGAATACTTTGAATGAAGTTTTCTGTTTTGCCTATCATTTTATCCAGTGTAAAGAGTTGACCTGTTCTGGTTCTACCTTCTCTGCCCATTAATTGGCAAAGATCTTTATTGTTTATGAGTTTTTTTAACGCCTCTGCCAGTGAGCCGGAATCACAAGGTTTAAACAAAAACCCCGATTTACCATGTTCAACAGCCTCCGGATTTCCTCCGCTATCCGGAGCAATCACCGGCTTCCCTGCCGCCATTGCTTCTATAATGGCGTTTGAAAATCCTTCATTTACGGATGGCATTACAAAAATATCAAAGATAGAAAGGATTTCAGGTATATTCTGCTGAACACCTGTAAATAAAAAATATTTTTGTAATTCCAGCTCATCTATCCTACTTTTAACACTACTAAAATATTCTGTCTCATTATCACCTACGCACACAACCTGAATATCATTATATGATTTTACAATTTTATTAATAGCTTCTACCAGGTACATCTGTCCCTTAACAGGCCTGAATGATGCAACTATCCCAATTACTGTTTTTGTTGAACTAATTCCATATTTCTTGCAAACCTCTTGTAAATCATGTTTTTTTGAATACAAATCTGTCCTGAGACCGTTATGTATAACCTTAATCCTGCCTTGCCCTATCCATTCACGCCTTGAAATCTCTAATCCCACTGCTTCAGATACTGTTATGAACGAACTGAAAAGATGACTGAAAATCCTGTAAAACCATATATGTTTCTTTGCTAACTGGTAACCCATGTCTCTTCGACTTGAGATAACCACCAGCACTCCTGCCAACCTTGCAATTATTCCAGCCCATATATCAGCATCGTGATGATAAGTCACAATTACTTGTATTTTTACTTTCTTTAAGAAATAGTAAAGATCTTTCCCCTTCTTTAGGGCATTATACGAGATAAGCTTGGAAACTCCGTTCACCTGCACGTTTATGCCTCTTGTTTCCAACTCCTCAGTTAGCTCCCCTCCCTTAAATGCTAATACGTAAGGCATAAATTTGTGTTTATCAATATTGAGAACAATATCACATAGATTTTTCTCCGCACCTCCCTTTTTATCCAAGAGGCTGGTGATATACAGAATTCTTATTTTCTCTGTGGACTGCTTTTTTATTGTTCCGAAATCCTTCATCCTGTCCGCGGAGTCCATATAACCTGTTTCTCCCCTTTAAGGAATTTAAGAAAAGCGTGGCCTGCTGCTATGTTCAGCAGTGAAAAATAGTATGGGATATAAAACAACATTAGATTTTTTCCTTTTTTTTCACCATAGTAACCTGCTATTGAGAGCATATAAAAAAGATTTTGACCCAGGAAGAAAAAAAGAAAGCACGACAAATAGTTTATTAAAAATATGTTAGATATATATAAGCTAATCATAAATATGAAAGCAACGTATCTAAGTAGTTTGTGGGAAAAAATCTGCCAGGAAAAAACACCATATTTAAACGGATTAAAAAGATGGACCATATCTTTTAACGCCCAAAATGATCTTAAGGAGACCCTGACTCTCATCTTATATTCGTCTTGAAAAGATTGTAAAGTCTGTTCTTTTAAAATTGCGTCGGGCTCATAGATGACACGATATCCCTGTTTGATAACGTTAAGGGGAAGTATAAAATCCGGGAGTTGGTCAGGACGCATAGGCTTATAAATATTTTTACGAACCGCGTCGATACCGCCATCCACACCAACTACCGAACCAACCGCAGTTTCATGTTTTCTCAAAAAGTTTTCATATTTCATGTAGGCTGAACATCCATCACCGACAATTGAACCGTCAGGGTTTGAATAAACCATTTTCCCTGTAATGTAACCTACATCCGGATCATCAAAACTTTTGACAATACGGTTAATGACATCATTAGCATAGATTGAATTGGCATCAGAAAATAATATTATCTCTCCTTTTGCATAAAGAACTGCCATGTTTAATGCCGAAGTTTTTCCACCGCGCGGTTCTTGACGGAGTAATTTTACCCTTGGATTATCGAAGGAAAGTACTATCTCATCAGTTCTATCCGTAGAACTATCAGAAATAACAATAATATCGAAAAGACCAGATGGGTAATCAAGTTCCAATTTATTTCTTATTGTTTCATATATATGCTTCTCCTCGTTGAATGCAGCAATCAGAATTGTGACAGATGGCGTTCTGTTCCCCTTTTGAATTAGACGGGGAAAAAGTTTGCATAGTAAATATATACATATTGGATATAAAAAATAAATATATATTAATACAAAGAGTGATCCTATGAAGGCTGTTAATGGTAATATCATTTTAGAACTAATATTTACCCACGAAGATTGCGAAACAATACGAAAGAAGGACTTGTATCAATCTTTCGACTTAGAGAACCCGTATCTTATATTTCTTCTTCAATAGGCCAGTTTTTGGTTATAAGAGGTATTATCAATCTTCCGAATTGTCTTAAGGCATCCTCAGCGCCTTCTGCCCGACCATCAATAGATATCCGTACAAAGGCACCATCATCCCGGTTGAAACGCACTTTATTAATAAAGCGATTTATGTTTTGTTCGATACCTGATTGGATGATTTTGTCTTCGTCCTGGTACCAGTGATAAACTATTTGAGATACACCAAGTTTTTTTACAAATAACTTGTTTACGGCACCATAATTCTCGTTCATGTTAGTGTCTGTGTCACTTATAATACGCCACCCTGATGAAGGATAGCAGGCGTTTGGATTATGCCCTGTTCTTCCTCCTTTCTTTGTTCCGTAATACCCTATGTAAAGCGTAATCAAATGGTTGTTTTTATCTATATAATTTCTTGCAACACGGTCATCAGTATCCAGTTCATTAATAATAAGCTGATCAAAACTAAAGTCACTTCCACTCCAAGATCCAATTTTGTAAGGTAAGTTTATGAGTTTCTTTTCAACAACATCAGGCAGCTGCCTGCCGGATAAATAGATAACCGTGCCTAATGCCAGAAACAAAACAACAAGCGGCACATAGAATCTATTCCGATCCATCCTGGTTTGACTCCTTATTCAATAGATTAAATAAAAGTAAAAGTGCAATAAACCCAAATATAAAAACAAGATAACCTGAAACATCATGTACATATCCCCTGGCTACTCTATTTCCATATGAATTAGCCAGAATACCGGTGCCCATAATACGCAAGACGTTCGCCAGAATCGCAATAAAAGGAGAGAGTAGTACTAAAATAACTCTTTTATAATTATTGTTCTTAATCATATAGGCAAGAAAAATACTCAACATTAGCATGGAAGTAAGAGATCTGATCCCACTACAGGCTTCAGCAACTTCAAGGGTACAGGTAGTTAGATGGATTATGTTTCCTTCCTGTACAAGTGGAATCCCAAATATCTTGATCATGGGTACAGCCATGTTGGTAGCAAAAGTCTTCATAGGTAATGTAATGATACCTATAAAACTATCGGGGACAGGAACCATGAAAAACATAAACAACATAGGAAAGAGTATAATATTTATCAGACTCAAGCCAAAACAATACCAAGCGAGTGATATAAGGGAGAGTATGAGCATTAGCCGGGGAACAAGGTCTATACTACCAACAAAGAACAGAATATATATACACAGGCTGACAATAAAAATAAATAATCCTAAAGAATTAGTCCAAAAACCGCACTTTAGACTACCCATGTTATCAATATATGACTTTAAATCATGCCTCTTTTGATATATAAAAAACCCAGCAATCAACGGAACTAACAAACCATGTGAATTGTTAGAGTCTTCCAGCCAGACACTTACGAGCCCTGGTATTATGGGGTAGTATGTACAAAGCAGGAGTACAAACAGGATAATAAACCTGATAATTAGTGAACTCGTTGATAACATAAAAATAAAGATTTCTGATTTAGAATTGCGAAATTTAAAAGTAAAGAAACAGTCAAGGATTTGCCACAGAGACCTCAGAGGGCACAGAGTTATAAAGAAAATCTCTTAACACCATCAACGAGTCTGGCTTCACCAAAATTGATTAATAATCCACGTTTAAGTCCTGTGGCCTTAAGATATGATAATATCTGAGCGGTAAATATATCTTTCATTTTACTTACAGATTTTATTTCAACAACAACCTCGCCATGCACAATCAGATCAAGCCGTTGACCTTTAATAATTTTATCCTTATAAAACACATCGACTTCTTTTTGTTGTTGAAACGGAGTACCCCTAAGTGTCAATTCGTAACAAAGAGCCTCTTCATATATTGATTCAAGCAGACCTGGGCCAAGAATACGATGAACTTCTATTGCCACTCCTATAATTTGTTCCGTTAACTTATCTGGCATATGTTCCTCCGTGTTCTCTGTGCCCTCTGTGGCTAAAAAAGGTTATTGTTATTTAAATTCGAAATTCGTAATATTTGCCTGCTCTCATCAATTTATCTTTTTGGCAGCTCCCACGTCATCAAACGCTCCCCTTTTAAATACCGATACCAAACCATTAGAATTGAATGCTTCACCATTACAAAATAAAATGTAATTTTTGTTAAATTTTTGATCGGTAATACTTTCCTAACACCACTTCCAAAAGCAACTACATAAAATATAATCTGAAGCATGGTAATATACTTAAACATATTATGATAGTTATTAATAATATGTTACTCATAAGTACAAGAATCATAGCAAATTGCTCTCTGCTATGCGTTCAAGCTCTTTGTTTCTTTAGGACTTGATACTAATATGTCAACAATTCTCTCTGCGGCTTTGCCATCCCAGAGTTCAGGAATCTTATTTTCACGAGTTATTCCTTTCAGGATTTTTTCTGCTTCTTGTACAATTATTTCCTTCTTAGTACCGACAAGTATATTAGTCCCCTGCAATACCGTAACAGGCCTTTCAGTATTATTTCTTATTGTAAGACATGGAATCCCTAATACTGTTGTCTCCTCCTGTATCCCTCCTGAATCTGTTAATACGAATCTGGAACCGGACATAACTTTGAGAAAATCAAGATATCCAAGTGGATCACAAAAAGTTATATTTCCTATGAAGTCACCGTTTAATTTGTCTATGTTGATTTTTGCCCTCGGATGGACAGGGAAAAGTATTGGCAATTTTATTGAAATCTCATTTAACGAATTAAATATTTCTCTCAAGATTACAGGGTCGTCAACGTTTGAGGGTCTGTGAAGGGTTGCTACTGCATAATTTTGTCTTTCAAGATGAAGTTCATTTAGAATATCGGATTTTTCTGCAATTTCTTTATGCTTGAGGAGTGTATCAATCATAACATTGCCGACAAAAAAGATTTTATCTTTAGAAACTCCCTCTCTTTTGAGATTTTGCTCAGCACTTTTTTCAGTAATAAAAAGTATGTCTGAAATAGCATCTGTTAGAACTCTGTTAATCTCTTCAGGCATTGATCTGTCAAAACTTCTTAATCCGGCTTCGACATGGATAATTTTAATGCTCAATTTGGATGCAACCAGAGCGCACGCAATAGTAGAATTAACATCACCAACTACTAAAATATGTGTCGGCTTTTCTCTAAGACAAACCTTCTCAAACTTTTTCATTATTTCTGCTGTTTGTTCGGCATGGGAAGCTGATCCTACGCCAAGGTCTATATCAGGCTTTGGAATTCTTAAATCATCAAAAAACAATTTTGACATTTTCTCATCATAATGCTGGCCCGTATGAACAAGCATGTATTTAATGGATGAAGTCAATAATTGATTATGCTTCATTAGAGCGTCCATTATCGGTGCTATTTTCATGAAATTAGGGCGTGCGCCAACCACATTGATTATTTTCATATAATGGTCTTTTTTACCTTCAACGGTTTAGTTTTCAGTAATATCATTAAAGGCACACCAAATATCTTGATAAGCGGAACTGCCATGTTTATGGCAAACACTTTCAAAGGTAATGTGATGTGATTTAGAAAACTGATCGGAACAGGAACCATGAAGATCAGAAACAGTAACGGAAAAAGTAAAATTTTTACAAATTTTATTCCAAAGTAATACCAGACGAGTGATGTAAGAGAAAGTACAAGCATTAACCTGGGAACAAAATCTATAATACCAACAAAGAACAGAATATATACACACAGGCTAACAATAAAAACAAATAATCATAAAAAAATTGTCCAAAAGGGTATTTTCAAGTAAATCTGGCGAAGAGCACCGAGCACCTTTCGAGTAGAAGTATCTGTATTTTCACTGATAGCAATAAAACAATATTTTTTATAATCGTATGCATACTCAACTGCCAGCTTCCGTGTATACGTGGATCTGAGGTAGCATCTTTATGCTCTGTAATATAACTATCCCAAAGAGCTTGCTCATTTTCTGAAGCTAATATAATCTTAATAATGCCTTTATCTGCTTTATAAAATAATAGATTCCCGATCGTGGTCGGTAATGACAACTGGAATGATTCAATGAATGGTGATATTCTACCCTTTCCGCAGACTTACAATCATATTTTCTTCATATATATTTTGTTTCATTATTTTTTAAAACCTCACCTATGGGAGCAAACTTAAACGAGGATAAAAGATACTTCACCTTATCCATGGTCCTGTTAAGATTTATGTAATGCCTGAATCTTGATCTTATACCGGCCCTGATCCTTGGTTGTTCCGGGTCTATCTCCCATGGGTGAAAATAGATAATTGCCGGCTGTTTTTCATTCTCATTAATATGTTTTATTGCTCTTTTGATCAGCCAAACAGGCAATAACCTCAGGTAACCACCTCCTGAGACTGGGACTCTAAATTTGTATCCTGAAATTCTCAATTCCCGTGTGGACACAGGAAATTCCTGTATAACACCATGGGGTCTGCTTATCTTATGGGGAAATCTCCTGGCACCAGGTATCCCGTATACATCATGATGAATTGGAAAAATACTTGAATCACAGGTGAACCCCTCTTCAATCAGAATATCCAATGCCCATAGAGACGCCCTGGTGATTGAATAACTTGGTGCTCTATAACAGTTGACCTTCTCACCGCAAGTGTCTTCAAGTAGCATTTTTGCCCTTTTAATATCCTGTCTGAAGCTTTCATGGCTAATGTTGTAAATCAATTCATGGTTGTATCCATGGCAGGCGATCTCATGATCTCTCTTATGAATTTCTTTTATAAGCGAAGGATGTTTTTCTGCAACCCAACCTAATATAAAAAATGTCGCCTTTACAGAAAACTCTTCAAGCGTATCAAGTATCTTTAATGTATTGGCTTCAACTCTCGAAGGATATCTACTCCAATCTTCATATTTAACATATTTATTAAATGCTGAAACCTGAAAGTAGTCTTCAACGTCTATAGTGAGGGCATTAAGCATCCTGGCAGATTATAAACAAGAGTTTTGCAGGCGTCATTGATAAGAGTTTATTTAGAGTAATAATCTATAATCTGGCTATATTTTACAAAAGTCTATACACAGCTCCGCCATCTCGGTTACATTTCAACCTACAGTCATATTCGTTTACGAGTGAGTCACAACAGTCTGATTCGGCACAGACAGCGAAGTCCGTCAGGACGGTGAACAGAGAACCGTAATAGTTAACCTCTTACTTACTCACACGCACGTACAATACACTTTTCCCCTCTCTCAAGCGGGTGCTACATACCTTAAAAGCTTAAACTCTTATATCATGGCTAAATTCTTTCCTTCCAAATAGAGAGAGCACAGCCAGGCAATCATCCATTTAAAAGCCACTGCATTCCCATCAGGTGTATTAATATTTCTGGCAGAGGGCAGGTAATACGGAGAACACATCTTTAAAGAGGTCAGGATGATGCGTAATCATAATAGTAGTAGCCGGAAGTATATCCATAGTAGTCAATAGCAGCGGACTCACTCATATTCATTACAAAACCTAAAATCTTAGAATCCTTAAGTGTTTCAACTGCCCGCTTTACAATACTTCTCCTGGCTTTTTTACAGTTAATCACAAAAACAACTCCGTCTGACAGAGGAGACAGGATGACCGTGTCGGGAAATGCCAGAACAGGTGGAGTATCGATTAACACATGATCAAAGTTCTCTCTTAAATAGGTAATAACCTGCCGCATTCTCTCTGAAGAAAACAATTCACATGTGTTTGAAGGTTTATTGCCTACGGGAATAAGTGTTAAATTCGGCAGGAATCCTTCGACACAAATATCCTGAAACTCTGCTTCTTCAAGAAGATAATCTGATATACCTTTTTCAGGCGAGAAACCTAATAGCTTATTGAGTGTAGGTTTTCTAAAGTCACAATCCACAAGAGCCACTTTCGTCTTTTTATCACTACTTAATGTGATTGCCGTATTCGTAGATATCGTACTCTTCCCCTCTCCCTGCTGTGAACTGGTGAATACCATCACTTTGCACATATTATTCCTTTGTAAGCCACTCAGTGATACTTGGAGCCTTCTAAAGTTTACCATTACAGGACCTTTCCATGTCTGCTGTCCAATAGTTTCATAATATGATACGATACGTTCATCTACCTCATAGTTATTAACCGGAGTCACCGGTATCACACTTTCTACCTCCTCTTCTTTACTACCGGTATCCTGTAGTCGTGATATGAGCCCGCTATCTTCCATTAACTGATCATAATCCTCACTCATTAACAGCACCTGACCAGCACTGCTTTCGCTATCCTTCTTCTCTATAGCAGACATAATATTGTTATCGCTTCTGTCCAACGTTGACTCTGATGAGGATTCGAGGTTGTACATTTCAAGATAATCAAGTATGGAGACGTCATTGTCAGGTTCAGTCATTTTTTGAGTTTTAGAATAACCTGTTTTATTTTTGTTATGTACGTCAGACGGAACCGTATCAGCATGTTCTGGTTTTGGCACATGGCCTTCAACTTTTTTTATCTCTTCTCTGGCTTTATTTAATGCTTTTTCGATATTAGACATAATAGTATTAAGTTTTCATGACCATACCAGACAAACCGGGGCGTAATAAATTACAAATAGATTTCCAATCACTATAATTACAATTTCCCAAATACCTGCCCGTTCCCGCCAGAATGCTCGTCTGGCTGGCGAACTCTCGCCAGCAAATAAGTCGGACAAGAATTCACCCAGGCAAGCTACGCCATTGAAGCAGGAAAGAATTTAGGCCGTTGACAAAAATTCATCTTGTTGTGAATTTTGGCCAAGATCTTCAATCAGCTCATTTATCACTTCTTTAACAATGTCTCCATTCAAAACTTCCTTCTCCCCAACATATCCGGCAAGCATCGTAGCGTCAGAGACTATATTAATAAGACGTGGTATTCCACTTGAATATGAATAGATTTCTGTGCACGCACTTTTAGTAAAGATTTTCTTGCCATTTGCACCGGCAACATTTAGCCTGTGATTTATATACGCCTCTGTGTCTTCTCTGCTTAACGGGGTTATGTGGAAGGCAACAGATATCCTTTGCTTTAATTGTCTGAATTTTGGCAATAATAATGTTTTTCTTAATTCCGGCTGTCCAACAAATATCATTTGTAACAGTTTAATCTTTTCCGTCTCCAGATTTGATAACATTCGTATCTCTTCTAATACAGAAATATCAATATTTTGTGCCTCATCAAAGATAACGACAACCGGGCAATTCTGCTTTGATTGCTCCATGAGGTAATCATAAAATTTACCTAATAATACATCTTTGGTATAATCTGCCTCTAATTCTATCACCGAGAACTGATAAAGTATCATCCTGAACAGTTGTTCGAATGTTGCCTTGGGATTTACAATAAATGCCGACTTAATTTTATTCCGATTCCTCATCAATAAACTTTTCAGCAATGTTGTTTTTCCGCTACCAATATCACCCGTAAGCTGGATGAAACCTTTTCTCGCCTCCAGCCCATAGGTTAAATATGCCAGCGCCTTCTGATGCACTTTGCCCAGATATATAAAATCAGGATCAGGGGTTAGATTAAATGGATTTTCTTTTAAATCGTAGAATTTTTTGTACATTTTTAAGATATTAAAAGTCAGGTCACAATCGCGACAAACAACTTTACCATCCTCTGTCATTCCCGCCCGGCAAAGCCGTTCGGACGGGTACCTATTCGGGCAGACAATCTATTGAGCGAAAATCTAGAGTCACCAAGTAAGTGAAAACTAGATTCCTATTTTTCCGTCTGAACGCCCGCCTACCGCTCGTCGGGCAGGGATCCATCCTGGAGACCATGGGAACGACACAAAGCAACATTAAAATTTCTATGCATAAATTTATTAATGATAATTACTGTTTAGCCAGCTCAACTAGTTTGTTCCATCCAGTACTTGCCTTCTCGCTAACAATAATCTTAACGGGTTCTACAACAAGGCAAACCACTGCTGTTATAATAATAAACACTGCGACAGCGCTTGAGATTACTATCTTTTTTCTAAAATTTCTTTCTACTTCGGTGTTGGTCAATATTGTAGGAATCATTCCCAATGCGGGAACATTCAGAAAATTCTGAATCTCTTCCATAGTTTTGAACCTCTGATCAATCTGTTCCAACCCTAAAATCAGCCCAACTCCAAGTCCGAAGCCCATGATAACACCCATTCCTACCAACTTTATTTTAACAGACTTAATGGGGGTGTATGATATCCTTGCCGGTTCAACCACGCGATAAGGACTCGTCTTAGCATCAATAGACATCTCTTTCTTAACTTCAGCCTTCGCTTTTTGTGTAAGACGGAACTCATATAACTGTTTATTTACACTATAGTCTCTCTGTAATCTAGACAGCTCCTTTCTTATCGCAGGCATACCTTTAACTGATTCTCCAAGAATGGCGATCTCTTCCTCTGTATCTTTCCGCTGTCTTTGTAAATCTTTTATTTTGAGTTGTGATACAAAACCCTTTTGCAAAAGGTCATCGTACATCGGGTTATTAATAATTTTTTCTTCACTCACAACTTTTTCAGACTCTTTTTCCCGCATTTCATTCAAACTTTGAAGCACTTTCAAATTCTTTACAATACTGGGATGTTCATCAAAATACTTTGCACGTAACGTGTTATTTGCTACTTCCAATTTGTTTATCTGTTGGTCTAATTCTTTTACTTTCGGATTGAGTACTCGGGTTATTTCTCCCGTTACCGTTTTGCCTTCTTTCTCTGCACGCTCATCTAAATAACCGATTCTCTCACTTAACGCATTTATCTCTCTATCTATTGTTACCAACGCTTTCCTGGCATTAAGTAATCTCATTTGCTTGCTGTCCTGGCTACCGGGTAAATTTTCAAGTTGTGCTTCCTCAAATAAAAGAAGGTTCTCTTCAGATTCATCGAGATTTTTCTTTAATCGTTCCAGATCAGCCTCTATAAACTCCACGGTTTCTTCCGCATCAGATCTCGACTCCTTCAGGCTAGACTCAATAAAGTTTGTTACAAGTCCATCAACCAATCTAAAGTTTATCTCAGGCCTTTCTCCACGATAAGATATCTGTAACAAATCTCTTCCTCTTGCACTTATTTTAACCTTATCTGTGAGTCCACGGTATAACTTCTGCAAACCAGCCTGATCATCTTTTCTTATATTTTTATCTAGTTCCAGAATCTTTATCATTTGAACTACCGATTGCCAACTCAACATTTTTTGTCTGACAAGCTGGATCACTAACTTAGCGCTTAAACCTCCCTGTCGTCCAATTACTTCCTCCATGACCTTTGACCTTTCTACAAGCAAGACACATTTTGATTCATAAATATCAGGTTGAACAATAGCGTAAAGGGTTGATCCGATACTGAACAATATAGTGGGTATGATCCACAACCACTTGCGTCTTAAAAGCAGTTTTATATATTTCTGTAAATCGAATTGAGTATTTTCCTGTTCCATCTCTTTCCAATACCTTAATTTCCAGTCGTTGGTGATACCGCGCCGCCAAATCCCAATGCGTTAGTTTGCCAGCTGGCCGCGGCTGAACCGAGTTGTTGCACCGGCTGTACAGGATTCAGAATGTCTTTTACAAAAAAACCCACTCTCCCGAAAAATGTTGGAGGAATATATACAATATCATTTGGTCTGAGAACTATATTGTCTCCCGTCTCTCCTTTCTTAAGAATATCATTCAGATTTAAGACAAGTTTCTGAGGTTTCTCAATAGTGTCACTCTCGCCACGTATAACGGTAATGCGGCTTCGTTTAGCCGAACGTGATAACATTCCCGATTTAGTAATAGCACTCAGAACGGTAAGATCGCCGGTAAATGGAATTTGGCTAATTCCTCCCGCATAGCTATATATGTAAACGATTTTACTATTAAACCCTCTTACCTGTACTGATACCGCCTCTTCAGGAAGTTCCTTAAGATACCGCCCCAACAATTTATGTATTTTCTCCCGGATCTCTAGTGGAGTAAGCCCTTCTATATAAATATCTCCCAAAAGCGGAAAGAAAATATTACCATCCGGCCTGATCGTTACCGTGGTCCTAAGCTCCGGGTTATCATTGACGTCTATTGCTACGACATCAGGAGGTGAAAGTTTGTATGTACCATTTATGTCCTCTAACCTATTATCAATAATATCTTTGACTGAGTCAGGAGTTGTACCATGAGGAATTGTGTCAAAGGATGCACTTTCCATTATATCGTGATGCATTTTAGATACCGACATACATCCTGCGTGTATAAACACAATTAATATTGATATGAATATTAATGCTTTCCTGATCATTATTTTCAAATTACAGCGTGGTGTCTTACTTTTTTGATCCAGTGAGACATTTGACTTTCAATTTATTAAGATATTGCAAATGCATACCTTAATATTTCCGCCATATCCTTGAATAGTCTTCATCAAAGAACGCTGCGGCTATCCAATTATCTTAGTTTCTCTCTCAGAAAATGAATAGTTCCTTAAAGGCAAAACAAAGTTTTTTCTATATAAGTGTAATATAAACAGATACTTATTGATTGTCAAACAATACTTTGCTGTTTGTTTCAATAGTTAAACATGGATATTTAGAGATATGTGTATCTGCACTATTCATGTTTATATATTTTACAATATAACCCGTTGTCATATGATTGGAAGGATTTGTCAGTTAAGCCTTTTGTTGAAGGTTGTACGAAAAAAAGAGATGAGAAACATGGATATATGGCCACAAGTAGGCAACATTGCAGAGACTCCCATAATGAGACCAAAGTAAATGTTACGTTTGTTAGCAAATGGATTTGCCAGTGCATCCTTCAGCATTTCTCTGTAATCCTCGTTTCTACCAGACAAATCTTGTTGTACTGATTCAAACAGATGAACCAACCAACCGGCAAAGGAGAATACATACAGCACCCAGAAGGTTGCCAATAGTGCAATTACGAGATCAAGAGAAAGGTGTGAGACATATTCCATATTTTTTTGAGCATTTAGAGCACGCCGAATAATATATAGAGTAACAAAAAAGGAAAGGCTGTCGAAAAGCGCACCCAGAAAACCAACAGGAAATTGTACTTTGAAGTAGTGTTGCCCGGCGATGCCACGTGTAAGATCAGGGAAGGCTGTAAACATAGCCCACCAGTAACACGCAATATTTATCAGAACAAAGAACAGAAAAAGCATGGGGTAAAAAGTATAAATACTTCCTCTTTTAGCTTCGTAAAAATCCAATAAAGTTCTTAATGAATTTTTCCACGTGATTATTGTTGTATTCATAGTGAGTCCTATCCGGAAGAATGAATCTCTGTAAATTGTTCCTCCTACACACGAGAGGATCAATGGCATCCATATGTTTGCAAACTAGCATAAATGAACGCCAAAAGCATCAACAAATAGTGAAGAAATGAAAGTGAAATGATTTGTGAAGTGAAATTTTTATATAAGATCAGTGATGTCCAGTTAGATTTTTGCGTATACGGCTTTTATCATACCCGAACGTCTTAATCGGGTATCTAAGGGACCGTTCATCCTGGATTCCCGCTAAGCTTGTCCTCGTGCCCGCCCGGATGAATCCGTTCGGACGGGAAAACGGGGAAGAATGCCTGCCCGAATAGATACCCGTCCCCGCCAGAATGGTTGTCGGGCTGGCGAACAATATTTACGGGTAGACAGGCGAGCGGGAATGACAGTTTTCGGACAATAAATGGAATATGTGCAAAAACCTAACCGGATGCTACTGATTTAAGATATACTAATCCGGGTCCCATATTATTCCCTGGTCAGCATGCCCGTTTGGCCATCCCTCGTTAGCGGTGCCGTCACTATCTCCATTCTGTACCCGTTCAACATGACCATCTATAAAAAGTATATTCGCACCTCTTGAATGCCTTTGCGCAACGCTTCCATAGGAACCGTCATACTTACTTGCGACAGTTGTGTTATTAATTCTGCCATCAAATAACAAGACAGTCCTGGATGGGAATTTAATTGAATCAATCATCCGACTACATATAGATCCTTGAGCAAGCTGAGTATTCATTTTAATAGTTTTGGTGTTGTCTTTTCTATCTTGAGCTACAGTATTAATAACAGGGTCCTGTTTTATTAATATAAGTTTTTCCTTTGTTGAAATCTCAGTCTGATTTTCAGGCAATATATCTGTTATTATGTATCTATCAACTGCCTTAAACCAAACCTCACTGCTACATGTTGCACCGCTGTCACTTGTCGCACTATTGTCTTCAAGTGGAAGATATCCATCGTTTTCAATCGTGTATTGTACAAAACACTTAAATATCTGCCCCATATTACTCATACAGACTGCTTGCTTTGATCTCTCTCTGATCGTTGAAAGGACCGGGAACGCTATACCTATAATTGTAAAAACAATGAATACAACCAGGAGAACCTCAATTAAAGTAAATGCGCGATTATTTTTTGTGCAGAATTCAACCATGCTTCCCTGCCCGGCTAAACTAATTCCAGATGTTCCCTATACCGGATACGTTTGGAACGTCCTGTTCAATCCGGTCATTAAGATATCTGCTTAGTGTCTATAATTTTTGTTTTTTTCCAAGTAACAGTATAAAAAGACTTTTACTAAAGCAGATTCTCTGCAAAACAAAAAAAAAATATGGGATTCTCGGTTTTGCTCGATAAAAATAATTATGTTCTGCGGAAGTAAAAGTAATCCTAATCTTTACTAGATGTAATACACACTAAAATATGGGAAATCATTCAACTACAATCAGATGCTTGATTTTATTAAATATTTTATCTCCTACACCTTTTACCGTTTTCAAATCATCAATTGTGGCAAAAGATCCGATTTTCTCACGATGTTCGACTATAGACTCGGCTTTCTTTTCGCCAATACCTTGCAATGACACTAATTCCTCAATATTTGCCGTGTTAATGTTTATCTTTGCGTTATGTTCTGCATCGGCAGATATACCAACAAAAGATAACAAGGCTACAAATATGAATATAACAGATACTTTACGAATAATATCCATGTTCATTCTCCTTTCCAAAACCGGAATCCCATATTAATAATGTAAGTGAATTTGTAACTGATCAGTTTAATATCAAACCGTATGCCAAAGAAGAAGCAGGAGACATTGTCTTATTTCTACTTTGAATTATTGCGTTTGTATGGTGTTGCCAGGTTAAGAGTTATGTCAGTAAAGATTATTTGTTATTGTTGCTCTTTTTGATATAGGGGCAGGAGTGAAAACTGAATAATAGTGTGCCATAGCACAAAAGTGTGACGGCACACTATTGCAGCCTTCCAATTAGATAAACATGAACTTCATTAAGTAATTTTTTATGTGTTCTTGGCAATCTCTGCGGCTTCTTGTCCTCGGCGCCTTTTGTCCGGGGAACGTAAAATTTCTTTTGTTTGTATACCCATCTCAAAATAGTTTTCGGATAAAATCCAAAAACTGTTTTACCCGAGTAAAGTCCTCGACGTTTTCCAGTCCGGGGATAACTGCCCGCCTGAGCAACATGTCGGGCAGGCAACCAAGATTTGTTTTTTTTAAAGCCAAAAACCAAACCGGTTTTAGTATATCTACTTGCTATCATACGCAGCCATGGAAAGCCTCCTCTTCTATCGACTCAAACATCTATAGAGTATCTCTTTTTCTTGGCAATTATCACATCCAACCCCATTGTATTTAATTCCTTCTTCAAAGTTTTTTTTGCTTCTGTATCTCCATGAACAAGGAATATTTTTGAGGGTTTTTTACGAATCTTCTTTACCCAACTAATAAGATTGTCTTTATCCGCATGTGCTGAATACCCTGAAACCTCGTGGACTCCGGCAGCAACACCTATGCGTTCACCATCAATGGTTACATATCTACGTCTTTTTTTATTACTGCCATAAGTAATTATATCTCTACCCGGTGTACCATAAGCCTGATATCCGACAAAAAGAATATCATTTCTGCAATCAGACAAAAAATCTTTCAGATAGTTTACAACCCTTCCGCCCGTACACATACCACTACCGGCAATTACAATAGCCGGCCCACCTTTATCATCCAACCATCGTAAGGTCCTCAAATGGTCTTTATAATTACTAATACTAACAAGTCCCGGGAAGACAAATGGATCATCACCTCCTTTGAAACGTCTCCTTGATTCCTTATCCCAAAAACCCTTAAGATCAGAATATAGAGCCGTAAACTTATTTGCAAGAGGTGAATCTATTATTACCGGAACCCTGGGTAGTTTTTCCTTTTCTACTATTTCGTTCAATTCATAAAGCAGTTCCTGAGTACGACCAATTGCAAAAGCAGGAATAATGATTATCCCATTGTCTGAAAGAGATTTCTTTAGTATATTTAATAACCGGTGACGTCGATCCTTTCTACCGGAATGAATTCTATCTCCATATGTTGACTCCAACACGACAATATCTGCCTGATAGGGTGAGCATGGCATAGAAAGGATTGGGGTATATGGAGGACCAAGATCACCGGAGAAAACGATACGTTTTGTGTTGTTCAAACTCTTATACTCTTTACCTGAAATAAACTTAACTGCAATCTCAACAAAAGAACTCCCAAGTATGTGTCCGGCAGGGTGGAATTTAATTTTAAAACAATCCGATACCAATATCCACTGCTTATATTTACACGGAATGATACGTTTCTTTAGTACATTAACAACTCCCTTGATAAGTTTACGGTCTTTTGTAAATCCAATTTTTAAAGCATCTCCAAGTTGTTCGGGTACAAGATATGAGGTTGGAATTGACGTATAGATGGGACCGGTATAGCCGGAAGCGAGCAGGTATGGAATGCGGCCTATGTGATCCAGATGCGCATGCGTAAGAATTAATCCTTTAAGATTCGATATATCAAAATTTATCGTTAAATCATTGTGTCTTCTTGCTTCTTGGCCCTGAAAGATACCGCAGTCAACGAGAAGACTTTCTTTTGCAAATGATATTTGATGGCATGACCCGGTAACTCCTTCAGTAGCTCCATGGAATTGAAGAGTTATAGACATAACACTATATACACCTCGCAGGTGTAGGTATCAGGAAAAAAATATCATTTATTCTAAATATAATCCTCACGTCTTGTGCCTCATCTGTTCGCACAAATCTCAAAAACTGGAATAAAAAAAATATCAATATTTACTTCACCTCGCTCCACTTCCAAGCAAAACAACTTTTACGGTTTTAATAAGTATAACAATATCCAGTAATAATGATTTATTTTTTATATAATAAAGATCATATTGAAGTTTCTCAAAAGTATCCTTCTTTGATGCGCCGTACCTATAATTTACTTGTGCCCAACCGGTTATACCAGGTTTCACCGAATGTCGGACAGAATAATATGGAATTTCTTTTTCCAGGGTACTTACAAATTCAGGTCTTTCCGGCCTTGGACCAATCAAACTTAGATCTCCCTTAAGTACATTCCACAACTGAGGTATCTCATCAATCCGTAACTTTCTGATGATTTTCCCAACTTTTGTAATTCTTGAATCACCTTCTATTGCCCATGTGGCACCTTCCGCCTCTGCATCTACTATCATAGAGCGAAATTTAATAAGTTTGAAACACTTTCCATTCAGACCAACCCTTTCCTGTATATAAAAGATTTTTCCTTTTGATCCGAGCTTTGTCAGAACACTAGTAATCAAGATTATTGGTAGAGTAATTATCAGCCCTGACAAGCACAATGATATGTCAATAAAACGTTCTATTTTTTGCGTGTAAATATTTTTTTTTATTCCAGAGAATGAAACGTTTAGAAACCATGAATCTCTTATATGCATCACTGGAACTTTTCCTGAAAGTTCTTCATACAGCGAAGGCATATCATAAACTTCAACACCTTTCAGCTTTATCTCCAATATATTTTTAAAAAAATCACTTTTTTTCTCGTGAGTAATTGCTATTACCGCCACATCTATTTCTCTTTTTTTGTGCCATGTCACTTAAATGACGGCTTCCACCCAGGACAGAATGTTGCTCGACATCTTTACTGTGCAATTCTGCATTATCATCAAAAAACCCAACTATTTTATAATTTATATTTTTACGAAGTAATTGATAGATAGCGTGCCCGGCGCTTCCAATACCAATTATTGCAATATTTTTTTTTGCCCCTGCACTTAATATAAAATCTGCAAAAGAAATTCTCCATAAACACATAAAGATAGTAAGAAATACTATTTTAATTAAAAACACACCTCTTCCAAATTGATAATGAGGAATAAGATAAAAGATAAAAGCGACGAGAATACTCCCTATAGCAACAGCAATCACCAGCTTTACAAAATATTTCAGTGTTGTAAATTTATAATTAAAACTATAAATGTCGAAGATATAGAAAGTAAATAAATGCAAGGTAATGGTTATTATGGATGCACCGGTAAAATTTGACAATAAATCAGACTTTCCCAATCTCAAATAGTAGGCGATCGCCATAGACAGAATGATGAAGAAAGTATCTCCCACTAAAAGCAGTATTTTCTTTTTTGGAATCTGTTGTAATAGCATAGACATAAAAAGCATCTACACCTTGCAGGTGTATGTATGGATGTTATTCAAAGTAAATATATTTAATTTTAGCCAGTTCCTGTTGGTATTCTTGTATATCATCAAAAAAGGGGGGGGAAACGAGTATGTTTATCGCTATAACCTGGCTAAGTTGCGGATATCTCTCTCCTCTTGATAATTCCGTCTCAGGGAAGTACCTGAATGTGGATATATGCTTGCGCACAAAAAAACTTGATTTGAAATTCCTATACTTACATTAGCAGATTAACTTTAGCCATAATAGTCTAGATACCATTCCACAAATTTCTTAATCCCTTTCTCAATGGGAGTGGATGGTTTGAAACCTACATCATTAACCAAGTCATTTACATCAGCATATGTTTCAGGTACATCACCCGGTTGTATTGGTAAAAGGTTTTTCTCCGCCTTCCTTCCCAAACAATTCTCTAATACCTCAATAAACTTCATAAGCTCAACAGGATTGTTATTTCCGATGTTGTACGTTTTATATGGTGCATAGCTTGTTGCAGGATCCGGATTGTCACGATTCCACCCGTTGTCTGATGCAGGAATGTTACCAATTACCCTGATCAAACCTTCTACAATATCATCTATATAAGTAAAATCTCTCTTCATCTCTCCATAGTTAAACACATCTATTGGTCTGTTTTCCAGTATTGCTCTGGTAAACAAAAATAGAGCCATATCCGGGCGTCCCAGGGGGCCATAAACAGTGAAAAATCTAAGTCCCGTACATGGCAATTTGTATAAACTTGAATAGGTGTGGGCCATAAGCTCATTTGATTTTTTTGTTGCAGCATAAAGAGATACAGGATGATCTACATTATGATGAACCGAAAACGGCATCTTTGTATTAGCCCCATAAACGGAGCTGGAAGAAGCAAAGATAAGATGTTTAATGTTATTATGCCTGCACCCTTCCAGTATATTTAAGAATCCAACAATATTGCATTCTATATAAGCATGTGGGTTTATCTGTGAATACCGTACCCCAGCTTGTGCAGCAAGATTCACAACATAATCAAACTTATTGTCAGAAAAAAGTTTTTCAATCCCTTTTCGATCAACTAAATCCAATTTATAGAATGTAAACTCCGGATACCCTTCCAGTTGATGTAATCTGGCTTTTTTCAGATTAACATCATAATATTCGTTAAGATTATCAATCCCAATGACACGTTTCCCTTGTTCAAGCAAGCGCCTGGATAGATGACAACCTATGAAACCCGCAGCTCCTGTTATTAAATATGTCATTATTTATTTGCTGACTACGTCAGCTGTCGCAATGCCTTTCTGCCATTAATTGGTAAATAGTCAAATAGTTGAATCCCAAAGCCGGAAGTATGACGAAAGATTGCCCGAGGGTCAATTGCCATTGTAAATACTCAAAAGAAATAGCATGAAAAGTAATGCATAGATGCGATCCTATTATAAAAAAACGCCCGCTAATGCAGACGCTTATGATAACACACCATTCTCAAACTACCTGTGCAAGGAAAAGTAGTTTAATCGTTTAATAAATATAGTAATCTACTAGGTTCAATGTTTCAATATTCACTGTCGTGACAATGTCAGACGTCGCATCCGCATCAAATTCATCTGTAAGCAGTAATAGACATCGATTATTGTTCTTGAGTAGATTGAGGTGCTGAACATTGAAGCCTAATATTTTTTCGTCAGTAATTTTTGATTCCTCAAGAAAGAACCCCAGAAAGTTCGAGCTCATTTTTGATACTACCATATAAGTAATCTCTGAAAGTTCACATGCACCATAAATAGCGATGCTGATTTCCGTACCACCAGTAGCTTTTACAATCCTAGATTCTATGTCCTTTCTAATCTCTTTATAATAGTAAATATTCCTGCCAAAGAACTTATAGGCCAACTGTATTTTTTCCTTCAACCCTTCGGGGGTAATATAGTATTTAATACGTCTTGGATTCTCACCTATCATCGTGACATACCCCTTTTGGACCAAACGTTTCAAGGCAAAATTCACCGATGCCACATTAAGCTTCATTTGAGAAGAAAGCTTTCTTTGCGAAACGGAGGAATCAGTCTCTATTGTCTTAAGTATGTGAAAATCGTTATAGTCTTTTTGCATGAATACAGAGTTTTATAAGCCTTACCATCGTTATAAAGTCATCGACTGCTAGCATACTACGCATGAATACCGTTCCGCCATTTCAGTTACATTTTTAAGTTGAAAGCTATAGCACTGCTTTGTTAAAAATCTGAGCAAATAACTATGTTAATTCTTGTCGTTTACACCTTATTTAAAGGCGACAAAGGAACTCTCTTGAAGCGCGCGAACCTTATATTGGTTCAATATCGGAAATATATACTTCAGCGGCAGCTCCTTTCTGTAGAAGGTCTATACGTATAACAAGCTTATAATGACCCTTTCTTTCGACAAGAACTCCCTCAACCCCCTTTAGAGGCCCTGCTTTTACCCTTACAGTTCTTCCCTTTTCAAGATATGGAAACGGATCCAGCTGTACATCGGTTTCCATAATCGACTTCATGTCCAATATCTGCTTATCCGGTATTGGCGTTGGAGCGTCCACATCAGTTCCAATTATCCTTGTTACACCTCTTGTATATTTAACATCAAATAGACGCTCTTTATCCGTATTAACAAACATGTATCCGGGAAAAAGGGGTATATCAATATACGTCTTCCGATCTTTCCTCCGGCTGAGTGTATGGACAAGGGGCAGAAATGTCTCTATCCCTCTTTCGCGAAGAAACGTATCTACCTGTTTCTCATGCCTTGAACGTGTATGTATTGCGTACCATTTCATATGTTCCTGTATTTTAAGAACTCAAACAAAATTGTTCAAGCTATAAATTTAATCACTCTTCACCATAAGACATGTCATATTATTCAAGAGATATCGGACTGGCGCTCGATGATTTATTATTAAAAGTTGACAATAATCGTTTAAGTAAGTATATTCGTAAAAACTGAGCGCCCGTAGCTCAACTGGATAGAGTGGTGGACTTCGAATCCAAGAAAACTACTCTTTCATCCCCTTAACACATAAATACTTATAGTTCCTCCTTTCTACTTTACAGTACTTATTACAGTACGTACAATAACTTCTTAATTATTTTTATCAATTCTTAATATTTTATTGTATGTAAGATAGGAGGTCTTCATGCCAAAAATATTTTTTCACAAACACG
>Ga0233448_1000857_pt1 | contig 29495 bp, 29 predicted proteins | sample SI_124_October20_2_FD_183015 | JGI IMG/M metagenome (GOLD analysis project Ga0233448, IMG submission 183015) | Seawater microbial communities from Saanich Inlet, British Columbia, Canada - SI_124_October2016_150_MG | ecosystem: Environmental > Aquatic > Marine > Inlet | place: Canada: British... | reverse complement strand
AGTCATTTTCACCATGACATCATCTGATTTTGGTTCGTCCAGTTCCAGTTCTTCGATTAACATGGGTTTACCAGACTCGTATGAAATAGCTGCCATAGTTTTCATATGCTTTCCTCCTGTTCGCTGCCAGTTGTCTGCGGCTTTTATACCCCAACATACTTTTTGAGAATGTCAGGCTCTTTAATCAGTTTATCTGAATCTCCATTGTAAATGATCTTTCCCTTTTCAATAATAATATTGCGATCGGAGATTTCTAATAAGGTTTTTATATCTTTATCAACTATAATCGTGGCGATACCGGCCTTCTTGATTTGCCTGATAACGGCCCAGATGATTTTTCTCAACTTTGGGGCCAACCCTTCTGTAGCTTCATCCAGCAGAATTAGATCCGGGTTTGTCATCAAGGCCCTTCCAATGGTCAGCATCTGCTGCTCTCCTCCGGACAACTGGTTTCCCATATTCCCCATCCGTTCCTTCAACCGCGGGAAAAGGTCCAGGACCCGGCTCAATGGCCAGTCGTCTCTCCCGTTCGGTCCGGATCGGGCTGCCATTATTAGATTTTCGTATACGGAAAGATTGGGAAAAATCCCCCGGTCATCCGGTACATATGCAATCCCCTGATGAACTATTTTATGGACCTTGAATTTTTTAATATCCCTGCCGTGAATTTTTATGGTGCCCTGTCTTGGCGGGTTAAAGCCTATGAGGGAGCGCAGCAATGTGGTTTTTCCCATACCGTTCCGGCCGATCAGGCTGACGGTTTCACTTCTTTGAATGGTGATATCAATACCGTGAAGGATATGACTGTCGCCATAAAAGGTATGCAGTCCCTTGGCTTCAATCAGAGGCGTGTTGTTTCCAGTTGAACCAGTGGGTGAACCTGTGGTCATTAGGCGGTCTCCTCTTCTCCAAGATAGGCTTCCTGTACTGCCTTGCTGTTTCTAATTTGCTGAACGGTTCCGGTTTCCAGTAAAATACCGTTTTCCATAACCGACAGCTGGTCGGCAATGGCAAATACTGCATCCATGTCGTGCTCAATCAGTATCAGTGTATGTGTTTTGGCCAGATCCCTCATCAATTCAATAATTTCAGCTCCTTCTTCGCTTCCCATTCCAGCAAGCGGTTCGTCCAGCAGCATCAGCTCCGGGTCAGTGGCCAACATCATGGCAATTTCCAACTGGCGCTGTTCCCCATAACTCATATTGGCGGCCAATATTTCCGGTTTCATGGCAAGATGAGTCAGTTCAAGGGCTCTTTGGGCCCTTTCCATGACCTCCCTGTCACGATGTGCAGATTTAAAGAATTTCATGGAGGTTTTTAATCTGGACTGGGAGGCGATCCAGCAGTTCTGCAAACAGGTAAACTTAGGGAATATGTTTGTCTTCTGATAGCTCCGGCCAATGCCCAGTTGAGATATTTTATTGGGAGGTGCCTTGGTTAAATCATGATCTTTAAAATAAATTTGGCCTTGTGTGGGTTGAAGTTCTCCTGATAATAAATTGATAAACGTGGTCTTTCCAGCGCCGTTTGGGCCGATTATCGCGTGAACCACGCCTGATTCAAAGTCAAGATCAACATTGTTGACGGCCTTTAATGCGCCAAATGATTTGGAAAGGCCCTGGCATCTTAAAATAATATTGTTGTCACTCATATTGGCCATTTCAACCCCTGAAGGTCCTGAAGATGGTTTTCATTATCCGGGACGGTATGCGAAAGATTTTTCCAGACAGGCTGGAAATGCCGTTTGGAAGAAACAAAACAACACACACAATGATCATTCCCAGTACTATTTTCCAATGTTCGGTTATATCCGGTAGAAAGTCTTCCAGCAAAACCAGGGCAACTGCACCGATGATGGGGCCGTAAATAGTTCCCAGTCCCCCTAAGATCACCACCACCAGAATGTTACCTGATTCATGCCACCCCAGATAAGATGGGGTGATAAATCCCGTATGTGCAGCCTCAAGAAAACCAGCCAGGCCGGCTAAAGTCCCTGCAATAACAAAACTGACGTGCTTGTATCTCTGGGTTGCATACCCTAAACTTCGTACGCGTTGCTCATTGGCACATATGCCTGTAATGACCTGTCCAAATGGCGCACGCAGAATCATTACCAGGAACAAAAAGACTGCCACCAGTATCCCTAAGGTAAAATAATAGAAGGTGTGCTCATTGCTCAAATCCATCAATTGAATGGATCCAAAATTGACATCTGGTTTGGCATTCATGAACATCCCGTCGTCACCATTAAAACGCTTGGATTCGAAAAAGTAATAGTAAAACATCTGTGCCAACGCCAGAGTCAGCATAATAAAGTAAATGCCGGATGTCCGGATGGATATCCAACCGACGACAACTGCAGCCAGAGCTGCTAAAATCATGCTGACCGGTAACGCGACCCATATTGAGAACTGATTCATTTCTCCAAAAAAAATGGCCAGACCATAAGCACCGATTCCGAAAAAGGCAGCATGGCCAAGACTGACCAGCCCGGTATAACCAACAAGCAAATCCAGGCTCATGGCAAATATCGCGATGATCATGATATTGGTCAATAGCTCAACATAAAACTCATCACCCACTGAAGGAAACCAGAGGGCAAATCCAAGGGCTATCAATAAAAACAATTGGACTGGCTTTGAAATCTTTTGCATATTTTAGGATTCACTCAATATTAACATAACGATTTATTTTAAGGTCTCCTTACAGCAATACTATGCCGACTTAAAAAGACCCTGCGGTTTCCAGATCAGTATGGCCGCCATCATGGCATAGACAACAATACTTGCCATATCCGGAAACAGGGTCTTGCCGAAAATACTTGAAATGCCAATGATCATTGCACCGACAAACGCCCCTTTTATTGAACCGATACCGCCTATGACCACGACCACCAGTGATATAATAAGAATATTGTCACCCATGCCCGGATACAGCGAATCAATGGGAGCTGCAATCATTCCGGCAAATGCTGCAAGCCCGACGCCAAGGCTGAACACGATGGTAAAAAGCCATTCGATATTAATCCCTAAGGCCTGCGTCATTTCCCGGTTACTGGCACCGGCACGAATGGTCATACCCAGCTTTGTTTTTTGGATTACATAGAACATTCCAAGGCCGATGACGATGCAAACAAAGGATACAAATAATCTGTAAACCGGGTAAACCTGAACATCAGTCAAAGGTATGGACCCGGAAAGAACTGCCGGGATATCAATACCGTGGGAATCGTTTCCCCAAAGGAATCTCTGGGCTTCGTCAAAGATTAAAATCAATGCATAGGTGAGTAAAACCTGATGGAGGTGGCCTTTTTTATACAGGTAGGCAATAGCCAGTTTTTCCACCACAAACCCTAAAGCAACGGCAAGGGGAACGGCGAAAACAACTCCTAAAAACAGACTGCCGAAAATCCCGGTTAACCAAAAGGTCAGATAAGCACCAATCATATAAAAGGAACCATGGGCCAAGTTTATGACATCCATAATGCCAAAAACAAGGGTCAATCCACTGGCGACTAAAAATAGAAGGAACCCGTACTGGATACCATTCAACAACTGAATCAAATAGAATGAAAATTCCATATGCAATTTTTACTCTTTTGGCGTTTTGGGTGGTTTCTGCAGCCCCTTTGTGGGGCTGCAGAAAAATTTAACCGGGTTAGGGCCGGCCGGTTTTTAAGCCTTGCATCCAATGGCAGGATCTTCAAGTGCTTCGGCAGCAACACCGATCACCTTATTGAGTCCTCCCTGGACTTCCCTCAAGTAAATATTTTGTATGGGATGGTTGGCCTTTGAAAAGGTAAACATTCCACGGGGGCTATCGATTTTGGCGCTTTGCATGGCATTATGCAACTCCATTCTTGCACCCGTGTCTCCGTTTACGCCGTCAAGACCCTGTATCAGCAGGCTACCGGCATCAAAACCCTGAATAGCAAAAACATCTGCATCATCGCCCGTCGCTTTTTTGAAATCTGCCTTGAATTTCACATTAACTGGGTTGTCCAGCTCCGTAGAGTAGTGGAGTGTGCTTTTAATCCCTTCAGCTGCGGCACCAGCCCCTTTTGCAGTTCCTTCCGTTAAAAAGGTTCCCCAAAGAGGGATTTTCCCCTGGAGACCGGCTGCTGCATAATCCTTCATAAATTTAATGGCACCGCCGCCGGAATAGAAGGTGAAAACAGCATCGGGTTTCAGGGCGGCAACTTTAGTGAAGAATGACTGAAACTCAGTTTTTGGAAAAGGTGTTGGCATGTCAGCCACAATCTCACCGCCACCTGGAACAAAAGACTCTGTAAAGGCTGCAGCAGTCTGCTTTCCAAAGGCATAATTCCAGTACAGCAATACTACTCTTTTGAGACCGGCCTTGAGCATGGCAGGGCCTGCGGGATAAGCAGTTTGCCAGCTGGTGAAAGAGGTCCTGAATATGTTTGGCGCACACAGCTCACCCGTAATCTGATTGGCGCCGGCATTCGGCACAATCACTGTGACGTTTTCGTCTTTCAACATTCTGGCCATATTGATTCCAATGCCTGAATGCACGGGGCCAACGATAAAATCCGCCTTCTCTTTCTTAACCAGTTTATTTACTCTCTGGGTCGATTTGGGTACATTCATTTCACTGTCTATTACTTTGTACTCCACAGGTCTTCCACCCAGTTTGTCACCATTTTGGGCAATACGCATCTTCATGGCATCCAGAATGTGGGATCCAAGTTTTGCGTAAGTGCCTGTAAACGGAAGCAGTACGCCCACTTTCACCGGAGCCACCCCGCCAATGGCAAATGTCGGAATCACGCTTGATACAGCAGTCACGGCCACTGCAGTTGATGTGGTTTTGACAAACTCACGACGTGTCATGTTCTTTTTAAAAATCTTTGACATTTTCCCCTCCTTACGGTTTTGATTGTTTGGTCAATCGCCTGATGAACGTATAAAAAATGAGATAGTGTTAGACGTCACCTCAATTTAAATCTTTGAATCTTTCCCGTGGCTGTCATTGGCAGTGTTTCCTGAAAAATAAACCAGCGTGGATATTTATAGGGTGCCAAACCTTTCTTGCAAAGCTGCAGCAATTCTTTTTCAAGTTCTTCACTTTGGTCCTCTGGATTTTTTAAAACAAGATAGGCCTTTGGTTTGATCAAATTCTGATCGTCAGGTGCTCCGACCACGGCGGCCTCTAAAACCTTAGGATGTTCAATCAGCTTTGCTTCTATTTCAAAAGGTGAACACCAGATGCCACCGACTTTCAACATATCGTCATTTCTGCCGCAGTAATGGTAATAGCCATTGTCATCCTGATAATATGTGTCTCCGGTATTCAGCCATTCATTCTGCATTGTAGCTGCGGTTTTTTCCGGATTGTTCCAATAACATTTGGCAGTAGAACCCCCTTTTATCCACAGCTTTCCTGCATCTCCTTGTTTTACAGGATTATTGTCATCACCCAGTATTTTTGCCTGGTATCCCGGAACAAGTCTGCCGCTGCTCCCCAAACAATAATCATCACTTCTGTTGGAAATAAAAATATGCAGAATCTCGGTGGAACCAATACCATCCAGAATAATCAGATCTGTTTTCTCCTGCCATCGCCTGAATAAATCAGGCGGAAGCGCTTCTCCAGCCGAAACACATGTCCTGATAGAAGACAGGTCCCAGGTTTTTTCTTCCATATTAAGAAGCTGGGCTCCGTAAAGTGTTGGCACGCCGAAATAGATTGTGGGTTTGAATTTTTCAATGGCATCAAAAATGGTGTCTGGTGTGGGGCGCCCGTCAAAAAGGATTGTTGTTGCACCGGCCCACAAAGGAAAATGCATGCCGTTTCCGAGTCCATAGGCGAAAAACAGTTTTGCAGCAGAAAACGTTACATCGTTTTCATTGATCCCTAACGTTTTCACACCATAGTTCAAAGAGGTATACATCATATCTTTATGACAATGAACAGCCCCTTTGGGATTCCCGGTTGAGCCGGATGAATAGAGAAAGAAGCACTCATCATCTGCATGGGTTTCGGCCGCTTCCAAATCTGCAGGGCTTTTTTGAATCAATTGGACCAGATCTTTTTCTTCCCCTTGAATACTGATGCTTAGGGCTGGACTATTCTGGGCCATTTTAAGCGCTGGCTCGATTTCACTTTTGTATTCCGGTGAATACAGAACTGCCGAACACTCTGAATTGTCAATTATAAAGCGATAGTCCTTGGCCCGAAGAAGTGTGTTTATGGGAATGGGAATAATTCCGGCTTTGATGGATCCCCAAAATATGTAGAAAAACTCAGGGCAATCCTTGACAACCATTATCAGCCTGTTGCCTTTGGTGAGCCCTGACGATTTGAAGAAGTTTCCGCAACGGTTAACATTGGCAGCCAATTCACCGTAAGTGACCTCTTCTCCAGAAGTCGTCCGTATGGCAATCCTGTCGGATCTTCCTTCTGTCAAATGTCGATCTATGAATGATACGGCTACATTGAAAACATCTGAAAATTCAAATTCAAAACCATCCTGTGCTTCAGTTATCGAGACGTTATGATTTTTCATAAAACATTACTCCAAATTAATATTTAATCATTGTGATCCAGGTTTTTTAATTCCGTAAATAGTGAGTTTGGATTTGAGCTGTTGCAGAGATATTTTTAACAACCGGGAACTTTTGGCAAGATCCCAGTGTGTTATTTCAAGAACTTTTATCAGGTGCTCTTTTTCGCTTTCTTTGAGTGATTTAATCTTCATATCCTGTTCCAGGCCAAAAGTTAACACGGTCTTGCAAAAGGGACTGCTCATAAACCATCAAAATGAAGGAGAAGGCTATCTGCCGGCAACGCACAGAATTCACGCGATCATGACCTTCATTGTCCAGAACCTTGTCCAGTCCAGAATCAGTGCAAAAGGTGTGCCGGAAAATTAAGATAGCGTTAAAAAAATGAATCCCCTTCATTTTTAAGAAGAATTTCTTTTTTTTGAATCATGTTTTTTTTCGATGCCCTCTCTGATCTGTCCATAAACTAGAAAAAAATTTTCCAGCCGCTAGAAGATTTCTTTTAGGTGGATTTCGATTTGTAAACTCTTTTTAAAAGTATTCTAACAATGCCCCATTTTGATATCCAGTTAGATAACTGATACCTTGACTTTGTCCCCAATGCCAATCTATAAATTAATGAAAGGTATACAGAACTAAGGGTCCACTCAAAAATAACTTTACATTTTTGAAGCCGATTCATCCTGTCCGGCAGCGTTGTGAAAACACGACATATACTTGATATGCCTTAGTTTCCACACCTTGCCGGACAGGCGACTCAACTAAAAAAAATTGGTAATTAATTTTTGAGTGGACCATTAGCGATGAAACAGCGGTTGGAATCAAGCTTGAAGTTCAACCATCGAGCCAATCTATAAAGGAGCAAAATCTTTCATGAATCGTGCCCTAATCAAATTTATTCCCTTTTTATTTGTATTTTTGTGGAGCACTGGTTTCATTGCGGCGAAGTATGCATTGCCATTTATTGAGCCATTCTATTTACTTTTCATTCGTATGGTTCTGACCACAATCGTTTTTATGTTATTATGTTTTGCATTTAAGATTAAGCCATTGCGGCCGAGTCAGGCGGGCCATCAAATGGTTACAGGGTTTTTGTTGCACGGCGCTTACCTTGGGGGAGTATTTGCCGCCATCAAGTGGGGTATGCCTGCCGGTATAACTGCCATCATCGTAGGTGTACAACCAGTACTTACCGCTTTTCTGGGCTGGTGCTTCCTTGACGAACGCCTGCGCCTTACTCAATGGACTGGGTTAGGTTTAGGTCTTGTAGGAGTCATATCTGTTTTGTTGACCACTGGTCAGCAGGAGTATGTTAGCCTAAACTGGACAGCAATGTTGGCTGCCATAACTGCTTTATTTGGAATATCCATTGGTACCTTATATCAGAAGCGTTTTGGTGCGGGTGTGAACCTGCTTGCAGGATCATTTTGGCAATATGTCAGTGTGCTACTGCTAATGGCCATAATGGCTTGGACATTTGAAGTTCGCGAGGTGTTATGGGATCAACAGCTGATCTTTGCACTTGCCTGGTTGGTTATAGGTTTGTCTGTCATTGCCATTCTCCTGCTAATGTATATGATTCGTGAAGGCGAAACAGCCAAAGTGGCCAGCTATTTCTATTTGGTTCCACCTGTAGCCAGCATAGAGGCATGGCTATTGTTTGATGAATATTTATCGATTGTGTCAATAATAGCTATCTTTGTAACTGTTTTTGGCGTTTATCTGGTGATCAGAAAAAAACCTGAATAAATTATTATCCTGAGTTACGACTAATTATCCTTATGCAAAAATCTTATTGGGTATCGGATTTGTGTATCTTATATTTTTTAATCTTGGATCGCAAAGTAGGTAAAGAGATACCCAAGAGCTTTGCCGACTTGGTTTTATTCCATTGAAGCTGAAAAAGTGTCTTTGTGATATGGTCCTTTTCAACATGTGCCAAGGAATAGGATTCAAGCCCCATCTTTTGGGATCTGTTTTTTGCATTCAATAATTTGTGAATATCATCCTTGAGCAGGACATTGCCCCGGCAACCCACAAGGGCCTGTGCTATGGTGTTTTCAAGCTCCCTTACATTGCCTTTCCAGGTGTGATTAACAAGCATTTCCATGGCACCATCCTGAAGTTTGGTTGCCCTTGTTCCCAGTTCTCGATTGATTTTTTTTAAGAAATGTTCAACCAGAAAAGGGGTATCGGAAAGCCGATCATTAAGAGCCGGTACCTCAATCATGAAGACCTTTAGTCTGTAGTAAAGATCGTCTTTGAAAATTCCTTTATTCACGTTATCGGCAAGATTACAATTACAGGCAGCAATGATCCGGGCACGGGATTTTAATGTCTTGCTGCCACCCACCCTTGTGTATTCTCTTCTTTGAAGAAACCCAAGAAGTTTTCCCTGGATAGCCAATGGCAGCTGGGCAATCTCATCTAAAAACAGGGTCCCGTTACCTGCTTGTTCTATTTTTCCCCGGGTTGTGGAGTCAGCCCCGGTAAAAGATCCTTTTTCATGGCCGAAAAGTTCACTTTCCAGAAGGGTACCCACAACAGCTGAGCAGTCAAACACCACAAAGGGTTCATCTTTAAAAGAAGAATTTAAATGAATGACTTTTGCAATCAACTCTTTTCCCGTGCCTGTCTCACCCTGGAGAAGTATATTGACACGACTATTGCACACAAGTCCCATCATTTTGAAGATTTTTCGCATTTTTTCACTTTTGCCAATGATCACAAAAGGGTCGTCAGATGTCTCGTTTGCTGGTTCAAGGGCAGGGGTTTCTCTGTCAATTTCAAGAATATTGATGGCACGATTCACGGCTTTCTCAATTTTCATCACATCAAGGGGTTTGTGAATATAATCAAAGGCGCCTCTTTTTATAGCCAGAATCGTGGTCTCCATATCCTGGAAAGCCGTAATCATGATAATCTTTGAGGATTTTTTTTTCTCGATCATGGTTTGAAGAATATCCAAGCCGTTGAAATCAGGAAGCCTTATATCCATGATGACCACCTGGAAGGATTGGTTTGAAAAAAGCTCAAGGCCTATTGCCCCTGTTTCTGCAGTAAAAACCCTATGTCCTTTTTCCGTCAGAAACATGCTCAAGGACTCAAGTATGGAAGGTTCATCGTCTATGATCAGTATTTTTGCCATTAAAAATTTCCCATGGGAATCATGATTAAAAATGAAGCACCTTTACCTTCTTTTTTTTTGGCCCTGACAAATCCGTTGTGAACCTCAATGATTCTTTTGACGTTGGCAAGCCCCAGGCCGATCCCTTTTGTTTTTCTTGTGAAAAAAGGTTTGAAAATTTCTTCTTTATCCTTTTCATCAAATCCAGTTCCCTCGTCATCAATCAGAACCGCTGCATATTCAATATCCTGATCCATGACTTTTTTAAAGGTAACCCCTATTTTCCCAAAGGGATCAGATGATTCAATGGCATTTATTAGAATATTGATAAATGCCTGACCCAATTTTTCCCCATCCGCTAAAAAAGGGGGAAGTTCGTCTTCAACAATTGACTTTATTTGAAGATTTTTTTCCTTGAATTTCATTTCAAGAAGTTCAATATAAGAATTTACAATATGATGGATATTACAAGGTTTTAGATTCATTTGCAAAGGTTTTGCAAAATCCAAGAGCTGGTTTAAAATCTGTTCAAGCCGAACCACTTCCGACACTGAAATATCCACCCGCCGTTTGTCATTTCCCGTAATTTTTTTGTTGCTGCTTAAAATTTGAAGGTTCATTTTGATTGAGGATAGAGGATTTCGAATCTCATGGGAAAGGGAGGCCGTAATCTGGCCGATATAGGCCATGCGTTCATTTTCCCGAACTTTTTTTCCCATTTTTACACGCTCTGTAATATCCCTGCAAATTCCAATACTTGATATTTTATTGCCATATGATGTTGTTTTCCCCTGAATTTCTGTTGGAAATTCCTGACCGGATTTCACAAGGCGTTTGTACTCGAATACCTGGGAGGCAACCTGGCTTTCAAAATTATCCGAGTAAATTTTCATCACTTCTTCCCTGTCTGAGCCTGCAACAAATCTGTAAAAGTTTTCCCCTAAGACATCTTGTAAATCATATCCATGCATGGTGCAGAATGCCTGATTTGCAAATACAATTAAGCTGTCCTGGATTACAAAATAACCGTCATTGATTTCTTCAACCAGGGTCTTATATTTTTTCTCAGATTCCTGATGTGCAGTGGTGCGTTTTATGACCATTTGTTCAAGTTCTCTGTTCTGTTGAACAATTTTTTTCTGGTGCATATCCTGGAAATGATCGGAGAATCTGTGCATGGTATAGGCAAGACAACGGTTCAGGCTTTCAAAAATTTGTTTAAATTCTTTTTTAGAAGCATCTGTAATTAAAAGCTCTGTTACAATAATGCGGTAGAGTTCAAAAGCTCTTTGAACATCAGATAGTGAGAAACCTGATTTCAGGCGCATATCCGTAATTTTATCAATAAAGATATTGATTGAATCATAATTTTTGTGTACCAGCACCTGATAGTTTGCAGCAACTGCACGGGTAATGGTTCCAAAAAGTTCTTCTGAAGGTCTTGCAGCATATTGCTCTCCACACTCCGTGTGAAGCTTTTTAACCCATTGACTTATAATCACAGGTTCGTGTGTTTTTAAAAAAGTTGAAAACAAAAATCCCATGATGATGCTCCTGGAAAACAATGCTCCACAAATAATATAAAAGTGGATATTTTTTTGACCCTTAGGTTTTAAAAATTATATCGACAATAGTAAACTGCTATATCCATTTTTAAAGATTGTGTCAAATGTGTTTAATTTTTCAATCAAAACTAATTATTGTTTCGCATCTTATGGTTTGATAGTAATACCCTAAATTAATTTAAGAGATAGAAAGGACCATGAACTATATGAAAGTTGCGATTCAAAAGTTTAAAAAAAATAGTGAGATCGTTAAAAAGGCCGTTAAAAACGCTGATGGTTTTGTAAATCTTCCTTTAAATGCAAAAGTAGTAATTAAACCCAATATCGTGGTATGGCTCAGCACACCATTCCCAAAATGGGGAGTGATCACCACTTCTGCCATCATGGAAGAGATCGTTATCATGCTTAAGGAATATGGTGTAAGTGATATTACCATTGCCGAGGGAAGCCTTCAGATGAGCCTTAAAGAAAAACATATCGGGCAAAAATCCTTTGAGGGCCTGGGATACCATAAATTACAAAAAAGATATGGTGTCAAACTTGTGGATGTCTGGGAAAGGCCCTTTGAAAAAATAGAAATTGCTGACGGGCTGACGCTTAAATTAAACGCAGATCTTTTGGCCTCGGATTTTCTTGTTAATGTTCCTGTTCTAAAGACTCATGCACAGGTTAAGGTCAGCCTTGGGATCAAAAACCTTAAGGGTTTTTTAAATGTCGGTTCCCGGAAAAAATGTCATAGTGCAGACCCAGACAAGGATCTGGACTACATGATTTCACGTCTTCCAAAATTGCTGCCGCCTTCTGCCACTATTATAGATGGCATCTATACAATTGAGCGGGGCCCTTCCTTTGACGGCAAACCCAGAAAAAGTAATCTTGTTATTGCTTCCTCCAATCTTATTGCCGCTGACATGGTGGGAGCAAAAGTATTGGGCCATGAGCCTTTTGACATTCCTTATATAGTGCAGGCAGCAGCAGACCAGGGGATTTCAAGTGATCTTTCCGAAATAGAGGTTGTGGGCGAGAAGATTGAAGATGTGAAAGCGTCTCACAAATACACATTTCCCTATAATAAAGAAAATACCCTGCCTTTAAGCATGGAAAAAATGGGAATAAAGGGGCTTAGCTTTCATAAATATGATTCCAGTCTTTGCACATATTGTTCTGCTATAATTGGCAAGTTTTTGACCATAATCGCCATGTCTTACAAAGGTAAGCCTTTTGATGATGTGGAGTTTTTAACGGGCAAGAGGATGAAAATTTGTCCTAAAATGAAAAAAAGCATACTGGTGGGCCAATGCATCTGCAGTTTAAACAAAGACTACAAAGGTCCCGGACAAATCGTTAAAATTAAAGGCTGTCCACCTGACCCTGAACAATCAGCCCTGGCATTGAAAGGTATCGGTATTGAAATAGAGTCTTCTTTTTTTACAAATTTAGAAATGGAGGGTGCCTTTTTTATGGAAAGGTTTAAAGATAAACCTGAATTTGACGAATCTTATTACACTATTGCATAATTGCGGTAAATAATTTTTGTAATTATTCAGCTCTTACGCTTGAAACCGCCCTGTCTGATGGATATTTGTTTCGAGGCTATTCGCTTAACCTCCTGCAAATATCCATCAGACAGGGCTTTGGAGATAATTTTTTTAACGGGCTGAGCAATTACTAATTTTTTAACTTTTTTGGATTCTGGAGGATACAAATGTCAAATTTTGTCAGTATGAGAAATATACGGTTCATGATCAAAGAGGTTTTTGATACAAAATCTCTAACTGATTATGAATACTATGGCAAGCATAATGAAAAAATGTTTGATATGGTAATTGATGCAGCCATGAAACTTGCTGTTAAATTAATGTACCCGGTTCTCGAAGAAATGGACCAGAATCAGCCTGTGCTTGAGAATGGTCAGGTCAAAGTACATAAAGCTGTAAAAAAAATAATGAAGGAGTTTGGACAGGGGGGATGGATTGCATCAGGGTTTTCAGAAGAGCATGGAGGAGATCAGATTCCTCTTGTAATAAGAGGAACAGCCAGTTTTATTTTTTCAGCATCCAATTACTCTGCCAGTGCCTATCCTGAACTTACAGCGGGGGCGGCTGAATTGATTACCTCTTTTGGCAGCCAGGAACTTATCGATACATACGTCCCAAAGATGATAGATGGTAAATGGCAGGGTACAATGGCTTTAACAGAACCCCAGGCCGGAAGCTCTCTTACAGATATTACAACAACGGCCTGGCCTGATGGAAAAGGCAGGTTTAAAATTAAAGGTGTGAAAACCTTTATTTCAGCAGGAGATCATGACTGCGCTGAAAACATCATTCACCTGATGCTGGTAAGGATTGAAAACTCCCCTGCCGGAGCAAAAGGCATATCTTTGTTTGTGGTTCCAAAAAAACGATTTGATGAAAAGAAAAATCTTATATCCAATGATATAACAGTGGCTTCCATTTATCACAAGCTTGGCTACAGGGGCACACCTGCAGCCGAGATATCCATGGGTGAAAAAGATGACTGCTATGGTTGGCTTGTGGGTAATGAGAATAAAGGCCTTTCCCATATGTTCCAGATGATGAATGGTGCCAGGATACTAGTGGGTTTAGCTTCCAGTGCTATTGCATCCGCTGCATATTTAGCTGCCCTTGAATATACTCAAAAAAGACCCCAGGGGAGGCCGGTTACACTTAAGGATCCTTTAACCAGTCAGATCCCGATTATTGAGCATGCAGATGTTAAACGAATGCTTCTTTTTCAGAAATCAGTTATTGAAGGCTCTTTTTCTCTTGTCCTTCAATGCTGTATGTATGCTGATCTCATAAAGGTGTCAAAGGGAGATGAAAAAGAAAAGTATGAACTTTTACTGGATCTTTTGACACCCGTTGCAAAATCTTTCCCCTCAGAATATGGGATTTCTTCCATCAGTAATGCCATACAATGTTTTGGCGGTTATGGATATTGTGAAGACTTTCCTGTTGAACAATATTTCAGGGATATAAGGATACATGCCATACATGAAGGTACAACGGGTATCCAGGGTATGGATCTTCTGGGAAGAAAAATTTTAATGAAGAATGGTAAAGCCTCTTGGCTCTTCATTGAAGAGGTAAGCCTGACGATAAGAGAAGCCATGGAAACATCTCAGCTCCAATTTTTTGCAAAAGAGCTTGAAAGGGCAATGAAACAGCTTGAGAAAGTTGCAGGGTTTTTATTCAATGTTGCCAGGGAAAAAGGAATTGATGTCTATCTTTCCGATGCAAGTCTTTTCCTTGAGTTTTATGGTTTGATAGTTATTTCATGGCAATGGCTGATTCAGGGGATTACAGCAAAAAAAGCCTTATCTGAAAAATGCTCTAAAAAGGATAATAATTTTTACAATGGAAAAATTTTTACAATGAATTATTTTTTCAGATATGAGCTGCCAAAAATCCAGGGACTTGCAACACGACTTATGGACAAGGATAATCTTACGATAAATATGAAGACTGAATATTTCAAAGATTAAATGGTGTTTGGTCAGACACTAAATAAGGAGATTTTTTAATGGATAGAATTATATTCCGACAGGACGGCCCAATTGGTTATCTTACCTTAAACAGGCCCGATAAATACAATGCAGTTGATAAAGAAATGCTGTGTGAGTTTGAAGAATTTATCAATGCACGGATGTATGATAACAGTGTTTGCGTCATTATTCTTGATGGAGGGGATGCCAAGGGATTTTGTGCAGGTCTTGACATGCAGACATTTGGCCCGCAAATTTTTGATATGCAGCCTGTGGACGCCTATAATGCCCAGGTAAGGTTATCAAGAATGATGCTGGGTCTTAGAAAAATTCCCCAGCCTGTTATTTGTTGTGTCCATGGAGCTGCTGCAGGCATCGGATTCTCTCTGGCAATGGCATCGGATATCCGTATTTTAGCTGAAGATGCTAAATTTTGTGCAGCATATATTAACATTGGATTAGGCGGTGCTGATATGGCTGCCTCTTATTTTCTTCCCAGACTTATCGGCTCAGGAAGAGCCAATGAATTTCTTTTGACGGGAAATTGGATGAATGCCAAAGAGGCTATGAACCTGGGCTTTGCCAGCAGGATCGTTCAAAAGACAGAAATGATTGAAACCGCAACTGGGATAGCTAAGGTTATGACAGGCAAGAATCCTTTGGGACTTCGTATGACCAAAGAGGCCATTAATATTAATATTGATGCCGGCGGTCTTGAGGCATGCCTCCAGATGGAAGACAGGAACCAGATGATGCTGGCTTTTGGATTGCACCTTAATAAGAAAAAAAAAGAATAGTTTTCAGGAACTCTCCCTGACCACAAGCACAGGACAGGAAGCCCGACTGATGACCCGATCTGTTGTAGACCCCACTGTAAATCGTTCCAAAAGGCTGTGACCATGAACCCCGAGCACGATCATATCGATCTTTTTTTGCCCGGCATAGTCTACCAGTTCCTTATACGGCTGACCTTCAAGCAAAATGGTAATGGGTGTACACCAGTTCCGGCTCTCTTCAGGAACCAGGGAAGACAACTGTTTTTCAAGACCTCGGAATAACATTTTTTTGTTTTTAAGATCTTCATTGTCTGCCTTTTTTTGACTTTCCATATATTCTGAAAGTGCCCAGTTGGTGTAGTCGCCTCCCTGTATTTTTATATAGTTTGAAGCGGGCATTTCAATATGTTGTGTTGGTTTTATAACATGGGCCAGGTAAAGCTGTGTTTGAAATTCCTGGGCCAGGCTCAGGGCATAATCAAAAGCAAGACTGGAATCCTGGGAGAAATCACATCCCACAAGAATTCGTTTTAATTTTATATTTTTCTCAACCACGGAAGTTAAATGTTTTTCCTTTGCATGCAGAACCAGAAGCGGGCATTTTAGAATCTTTACCAGCCGATCAGTGACAGAGCCGATTAAAAATCGTTTTATGCCTGATCCACCATGGGTTGCTGCAATTACCATATCAATATTGTTTTTTAGGACAATTTGATTGATTTCATCTGCTACGTGGCCGGAAGAAACAATGACTTCACATTCAATATCAATCTCTTTTGCCATTTTTTCAAGCATTTCCCTTGCCGATTGTATCCTTTCTGTCTCAATATCAGGGTAGTGAATATAGGAATGTCCAAGGCTTGAAACCATATGTGTTCCTGATAGAATATGGCATAAACAAAGAGTTGAACCAAATTCTGATGCAAGTGATTTGCCATAGGAGAGGATAATATTGGTAAAATCTGAAAAATCGATTGCGCACATTATTTTTTTGGGTTCTATCCTCATCATTCTTCTCCTTTGTTTGGGTTAATAAAAAGTGAATACATTTATTAACAAGCATCAAGAACAGGTTGAAGGTGAAGATACAAGATTAGGATTGGGCCAAAAAACAAGAGGACAGCTTGAGGCTCCAAAACAGGAAGTATAAGTTAAAAATACTCCATGTCCCCGTGTTCTGTCAAGATAATTTAAAGGGCATATCCGGTTTCAGCCGTTTGCCCTAATCATTTTTTTATTTTGCTTTTCCATATCAATTTATTTTGATAGTTCTTTACCAGCAGTATAAACCCTGACATTGGATAAAATAGGGCAGGGTGTTATCCCCGAATGGAACATTATCTTGGCGTTGCCAGGGACAATGAAGTTACAAAAAAAGAAATAGGAGCGGTTCAGGCAATTGCAATGGCTGTCTCAGCCGGCCGCATCAATGCCCAGGTTCGAGAAGCTAAGTCAAACATGAAGGGAAAAGTAAGTGTTGAAATCAGTAAAAACAAAACAGAGGATACTGCAGATCTCTTTTGGTGCCGGTCTTATAGTGTTTGCATTTTTAATAGAGCTTATAGCCGTGCACCCTTCCGGTATCTATTCCTATACCAAAAAGGGGTATAAAGAGTTTAAGATTGGCTTTTCTAAAGAAAAGGTGTTGAAAAACATCAATAAACAAAAAACCATCAGAAAGATAAAAGTGTGTGATCCAGACAGGATATTTGAACTGAAATCCAGAAACCCGTTTAAAATGAAAGAAGATCTGGCATCATCGGATTTCTGGTTCTGCCATGACAGAACAGGCAAGGATTTTTTATTTGTGTTTAAAGATGAAATCCTTGAAAGGATATTGCTCCAGCGGTTGAGGCTTGGAAAAAAAGAGGGATCCAATCTTTTTTTTCAGTGCGATCCTGAAATATTAAAAGATATTGACACCTATCTTGCCGGTCAGGAAAAATTAGACGTATTTTATGATACAAAATAAAAGAGAAAAACAGATGCAGGTTTTGGTCAGGCACGATCTATCTTTCCGCTTGTGTAGGGTTGTAAAAGGACGGTAGAAAATGAATAAACCATTTATGAAAATTGGATTTTTAGGACTGTTAGTGGCTGGAATGAGCATTGGTTTGATGATGGTATTTCCTTCCAAAGCGCCATGGATGATGGAAGGATTTGCAACTCCCATCATTGCATTTGAGTTTGTGAAATCCCAAACTGAAGTTTATAAGCTGTTTGGTCTGCATGATGCTTTGGATCAGCTCTCCATGGCCCAATCCATGATTAGCACCATGGATTTGGGAAACAAGCTGGACTATATCTATATGGTTTTGTACTCTTCTTTTTTGTTTTTCTTTTCAGGAGTCTGCGCAAAAACCACGAGACAAAAATATTATTATACAGGAAGTGTGCTGTCCATTGTTATTCTTTTTGCAGATGCCATGGAAAACGTACAGTTGTTAGGGATTACAGCAAAGATGACCCGTCTGGATTTTGGTAATGAATTATTTTTTTTACACTGGTTTACATGGATAAAATGGGGAGGAATCACCCTGGTTTTTTTTATTCTGACTCCTTATTTTTTTAAGGGCCGCATCTATTCAAAACTTATGGCTGTTGCTGGGCTCTCAAGTTTTATTTTATCTGTTCTGGCATATCTTCACCGATCTGTTTTAAATGAAATAATGGGCATTTTTGTTGCCCTCATGTTTGTAATGATGATTGTTTATTGCTTTATTTATAAAACTAAAGTTGATCATGATCATGACCTTGTGTATAAATAAAGGGTGTGCTTAAGTTTGATGATACTATTTTTGATCTTATGATTTTGTCAGGCCCTAAAGGAAGGTTTAATACATGAACAAAAAGGTGGATGTTGCAAAAACAAGGGTTGGAGTTGTGGGGGCAGGAAGCTGGGGAACCGCCCTTGCCAAATTGCTTGCCGATAAAGGATTTATTCTGGACCTCTGGGTTTTTGAATCTGAAATAAGAGAACAGATTGAAAAAGAAAGGGAAAATAAGGTTTTTCTTCCAGATGTTATATTGCCGGATAATATTATTCCATCCAATAACCTTGAAACGGTTGTAAAAGAAAAAGATCTTGTACTTGTTGTGGTTCCCTCCCACTGCATGAGGGATATTGCAGACCAGATGAAAAATTTTATCAGTCCTGGGACAATAATTGCAACTGCATCCAAAGGAATTGAAAATAAAACCCATATGGTCATGACCCAGATCCTTGCAGAGAAAATTGATTTTCTTCCCAAAGAAAATTTTGCTGTTCTATCAGGTCCAAGCTTTGCCAAGGAAGTTGCCAATAAGGTGCCCACAGTTGTTGCAGCATCATCAATCAGCAGGCAAGTATCTGATTATGTACAGAAAATATTTTCCTGCCCGACTTTCAGGGTGTATGTCAATGATGATCCCATAGGTACTCAAATAGGTGGTGCCATGAAAAATGTTGTGGCTATAGCAGCCGGCATTTGTGACGGGATGCAGATGGGCCTTAATCCAAGGGCTGCCCTGATTACCAGGGGGCTTACGGAGATGAACCGGCTGGGCACAAAGCTGGGGGCTGATCCTCTTACCCTGGCAGGGCTGGCAGGTGTGGGAGACCTTTTATTAACCTGCACAGGCGCTTTAAGTCGAAACTATACCCTGGGCAGACAGATCGGGGAAGGTAAAAAACTGGATGATATTATTTCTGAAATGAGAATGGTTGCCGAAGGGGTAAAAACAACCCGGTCCGTATATAATTTGTCAAAAAAACTTGGGGTAGATCTCCCAATTTGTAATGAAGTTTATTTTGTTCTTTTTGAAGGTCGATCCGTTAAAGGAACGGTTCAACGTCTTATGAACCGTTCCTTGAAACATGAACTGGACGGGGTTGTAGACAGTTAACAACGGCCTTATACAAAGGTTTCAGAGGCGTTATGCAAATCTCATCAAATTTTTAATAATCGCATATGGACGGGTCAACACTTGTGGGAACGCCTTCATGGGGGGTCCATTTTTTTGAGCCGTATGAATTTTTTCCCCTCATATTTTTAAGAATTTCTATACTTGTTTTGTACCCCTTGTACATTCGGCACATGTCCATGGCCATGCCGCATATTAATGCAACTGCCTGGATAATGGTGATATCATTTAAAGAGAATTCCCAGGGTTTTTCAGTATAAACACGAAGTGCTCCAATGATTTTATCATGGCTGATAATGGGAACTCCTAATAGGGAAGCGATACCTTCATTTTTGGCCTCCTGGGGATATTCGATTCTCGGGTCGTCCATTACATCATAAATAGCAACTGGAACAGCATCTTTTGCTTCATTGATGGTCTGCATGAAATGGATCGGGCCTTTGTTCAAGTATTCATCACTCAGACCAAATGATGCAACAAGGCCAAGCTCTCGGCTTTCCCTGTCTACTATAAAGATGGAGCAACCTTTGAGCTTGAATGCTGTTTTAACACTTTCCGCAGTGATCAAAGCAACTTCTTCAGGATCTTTGCAATGAGAAATTGCCGTTGTTAACCGGGTAATCGTGTCATAATAAATGGTGTGATTTTCCATAAATACCTCCCCTTTTTAGATGATTTGCGAGCACCCTTGCAACAAATTCGGGGTGACTGTTAAAAATTGTTTTAACAAGAGATGTAATATGTGTAACCGGTATAGATGTGCTCAAATTGAAATAGAAGGTACGTGTGAAAGAAAATAGTAGGGCTGCCTGTAAGCGTATATTTAATATATACCAATCAGGTTCAGACGTCAAAGGGTTTTAAGATTTCATTACAGGCCTGATAAGTGCCCCCCTGGTTTGATTGAAGGTATTCCATTGCCAGGCGTTTGCGAAGGGATCTGTTGCCTTGCTTTTCAAGAGATTTTGCAATGGCTTGTGCAACAGCTTTCCAATTATTTTTTTTAATAACAATTCCTTTTTTAAAGATGTCATCTGTTGCCCAGGCAAAATCATCATAATAAGGGCCTGTAACAGTGATAGCCCCCTGGATTGCCGGCTCAATGAAATTTTGTCCTCCCAGAGGTTTCAGACTGCCACCGACAAATACAACAGAGGCAATACCATAGGCTGTTTTAAGCTCTCCAAAAGTATCCCATAAAATGATGCCAGGGTCTTTTATAGAAAAATTTATTGTTGACCCTAAATGGAATTTTAAATTTTGGGCAGCCAGTCTTTTTTCCCATGCCCTGATTCGATGCATGTGCCTGGGAAAAATGGCCACAACCTGGTCCGGGAAAAGCTTTATAATTTCTTTTACAATATGGATAATTTCTTTTTCTTCTTTTTTTCTGATGGATGCCAGAATCGTCAAGGGCAAATTTTCCGGAAGGATTTTTTTTATTTGTTTTAAAGTGTTGACATCAGTTTTATCCATATCAATAGATTCAAATTTGATATTGGGCATTAAATTCACCCTTGCCCCTTCAAACACCTTTGCATACCTTTGTGCATCCTGCTCTGAAGTTGCAAGGATTATGTCCGGAGACAGGTGCATCCACAAAAATTTTGTTTTCAAATAACGGGTGTAACTGGTCCTGGAAAGCCTTGCATTTATAATAAAAACCCGGGTCTTATTTAGTTTCAGGTAATAGAGCAGGGAAGGCCATATTTCAGTTTCAAGCAATACCATAACCCGGGGATTGATAATTTTTATCGTTTCTTCAATGGTATCGGGCATATCAAAGGGGAACCATTCAATTTTAAGATCTATGAATTTGTGGATCATTAATCCTGTTAATCTGGTCTTTAAGATGTCCATGCCCTGGGAAGTTGTTGTGGTTACTAAAATTTTTAAATATGTTTTTGGGGATAGGTTTTTCAAGATATTTACGGCAAGGTAGGCTTCTCCTGCAGAAGCTGCCTGAATCCATATATCTGCCTTAGTATGGTGGAGATGCCCAATGCGTTTTTGAAATCCTGATCTCATACGCCTGTTTTTTTTGAGCAAAGGCAGACACAGCCTCCAGACCATATTGTAAAGTTTGAAAAAATTGAGTATAAAGGCATTCTTTATCATGGGAGTATATGCTCTCATTTTTTTTAAATGTTGACAATAGTTCTTGGTATAATAAATTAAGGTTTATGAAAAATAAAAATCCGAGACTGACCAAATCCCGACGAAAAAAAATAATTTCTCTGGTTTCTATATACTGGAAAAGGCTTTTGCTGGCAGCTTTCTGTATGATTATTGTTGCTGCGGCAAACGGTGCCATGGCGCTTTTAGTCAAACCAGTCATGGATGACATCTTTATTAATCAGAACCGGGACATGCTTTTATTAATTCCAGGAATTGCCATCCTGGTCTTTTTTTTAAAAGGCGCAGGCTCCTATGGATCAGAATATTTGATGAATTATATAGGAGAAAAGATCATCCGGTTTTTCAGGGACTCTTTGTATGAAAAAATTATGGATCTCCCCATCTCCTTTATTCAAAGAGAAAAAACCGGGGCATTGATGTCCCGTATCACAAATGATGTGAATATTGTTAAAGGCATGGTTTCCACTGCAGTGATTAATGTGTTCAGGGATTTTTTCTCGGTAATTGCATTTTTATTTGTTATTTTTTATCGGGATTGGCAACTTGCGTTGGGCGCTTTTGTTGTTCTGCCCCTGGCTTTTTATCCCATTGTATTGTTTGGCCGGCGTGTTAGAAAATTTTCAACGGGAACCCAGGAAACCATGGCGGATTTGAATTCATTCCTGCATGAAACATTTACCGGTAGCAAGATCATTAAAATCTTTAATCTTCAGGCTTTTGAAAAAAAACGCTTTCAAAAAAAAACTCAGACGCTTTTCAGGCTTGAAATGAAAAAAGTTATTGCCAAAGCCCTGTCTTCACCTGTGATGGAATTTTTAGGCGGCCTTGGCATTGCATTTATTATATGGTTCGGAGGCCTCAGGGTGATCAACGGTACTTCAACTCCCGGGACTTTTTTCTCATTTCTCACGGCAGTTATGATGCTCTATGATCCTGTCAAAAAATTATCCAAACTCAACAACACCATACAGGAAGGCGTAGCTTCAGCCTCAAGGATTTTTGATGTCTTGGAAGAATCATCTGTGATCAAAGAAAAAAAGAATCCTGAAAATCTTTCAGGAAGAACTTTTGATGTTGAATTTGATCATGTTGGTTTTTCCTATAATGATAATGAAGCACTTGCTTTAAATGATATCAACTTAAAGGCTGCACCAGGTGAAGTCCTTGCCCTTGTCGGGATGAGCGGGGGTGGAAAGACAAGCCTTGTAAATCTAATCCCAAGGCTTTATGATGTTAGCCATGGCCGTGTGTTGATTGCAGGAAAAAATGTTAAAGATCTTTCAATCAAATCCTTGAGGGATCATATTTCTATTGTAACCCAGGAACCCATACTTTTTAATGAATCAGTAAAAGATAATATCCGGTATGGAAAGATGGATGCAACACACCTTGAAATAGAAAATGCAGCAAAAGATGCTTATGCCTATGATTTTATAAACAGGTTTCCCAAGGGGTTTGATACCATTATCGGGGAACTTGGTTCCAGGCTTTCAGGGGGAGAGAAACAGAGAATCTGTATTGCCAGAGCTCTGATCAAAGATGCACCTGTCCTTATACTGGATGAAGCAACTTCTGCTTTGGATTCACAAGCAGAAAAGGTGGTACAAAAAGCACTTGAAAATTTGATGAAAGGCCGAACCTCATTTGTGATAGCGCACCGCTTGTCCACCATTGACTATGCCTCGAGAATTATCTTGCTGAAAAACGGGTCCATAAAGGAACAAGGCACCCATGAGGAGCTTATGGCTCAAAAAAAAGATTATTTTAAACTTCAAACCATGCAGGCAGCAAAGGGTTGAATAAAAAAAGGAGAGAATAATGGCAGTTTCCAAAGAACTATTGGAAATACTGGTTTGCCCCAAATGCAAGGGTGAAATTCAGTTGAATGAAACAAAGGACGGTCTTGAATGCCATGCTTGCAGGCTCTTATATGAAATAAAAGAGGATATCCCCATTATGCTGATTGATGAGGCAAAAAAGCTGTAATCCATGAGTATTCCCAAAAATCCAGACCCTGCAAAACTGGTAGCCGGCTGCATCTTGAATGACAAGGCATTGATAGAGGATGTCTTTACTCTTTTGGAAGAGGAGTTCGGTCCTGTGGATATGATAAGCCGCTGGCTTGATTTTGCCTATACTGATTATTATTACAAGGAAATGGGTACTCCCTTGTTTCGCAAGGTCTTTGTATTTAAAAATTTAATTGCCCAGGATGAACTTGCTCTGATAAAAGAAAAAACCAATGAAATTGAAAAGCGGTTTTCAAGGGCTGGAAAAAGACTTGTGAATGTTGATCCGGGATATCTGGTTTCATCAAGATTTATTCTGGCCACGGGAAAGGAATATTCCCACAGGATTTATATTGGTCGTAAAATTTATGCTGACCTGACATTGATGTACACTAAAAAAGATGGTTTTAAAACATTGGACTGGACATATCCGGATTATGCTTCAAAAGAAGTGATTTCTTTTTTATCAAAGGTCAGGGATAAATATCTTTTGGATTTAAAAGCAGGCAAAGGAAAAAAAAATGATTAAAAGTATGACCGCTTTTTCACAGGTTTCAAATACCTGTGATACAATCACGGCCGAGGTCACCATCCGTTCTTATAATTCACGGCATCTTGATATTAGTTATTTCGGACCGGAAGCCTGCCAGGTATTTGAAGAGGATATTAAAAAAATTATCAACAAAACCCATGACAGGGGGAGAATTGAGATCAAATTGTTTATCCGGGAGGATGCAAAAGACCTGGAATTGTTTGAAGTGGATGAGGCAAAGATTGCATCCTATTATCAAGCATTAACAAAGATAAAAAAAGATTTAAATCTTATGGCCGACATCTCTATGACAGATATTTTATCTGCCAGGAATGTAATTGTGCCGTCTAAAAGGCAATTGGATTTAAAAAATTTATGGAATGCCGTCGAACCTTCTATAAAGACAGCCAGCATCAACCTGGAACTCATGCGCAAAGAAGAAGGGGAAAATCTTTATTCTGATTTAAGTGCCAGGATTGATTATATTGAAGACAATTTAAAAAGAATAGAAAAAGATGCTGCAACAATTCCGCAGATTTATAAGAATCGACTCATGGAAAAAATATCTTTTTTAACCTCTGACACAGAAGGGCTGGATCCTGTCAGAATTTCACAGGAGGCAGCCATACTGGCTGACAAGAGTGATGTGTCAGAAGAAATTGTTCGACTTTACAGCCATATTAAACAATTCAGGGAGATCCTTGATTCAGAGGATTCTGAAGGAAGGAAACTTAATTTTTTAATCCAGGAATTTAACAGAGAATTTAATACCATTGGTTCAAAGTCAGGTAACGCCTCTTTATCCCATATGGTAGTGAATCTGAAATCAGAGCTTGAAAAAATCAGGGAACAGGTACAAAATATTGAATAATCTTTATCTGCAAAGGAAGACCCCATGGAACAATACCTTTTAAATTTAGGTTTTGGCAACACTGTGGTTGCACAAAAAGTAGTGGCTATTTTGTCACCAAACTCATCTCCCTTGAAACGGGTCAAGGATGAAGCAAAGGAGGAAAAACGCCTTCTTGATGTGACCCACGGCAGAAAAACAAGGGCAGTTATCATCACTGATAGCAATCATGTGATTCTTTCCGCTATTCAGGCAGAGACTCTTTCCAGTCGTTTTGAATCCCTGGTAGCCGAGGAAGAAGAATAATCCCATGGCAGACACAGGAAAACTTTTTGTTGTCTCCGCTCCTTCCGGGGCCGGTAAAACAACCTTGATAAAAAATGTGTTAACCCGGTTTGAAAATCTTTCTTATTCAGTTTCTCATACCACGCGAGCGCCCAGGGGAAATGAACAGGAAGGACTTGATTATTTTTTTATAAATATAGACGAGTTTAAAAAAAAAATAGCCCAGAACCTCTGGCTTGAATGGGCAAAGGTTCATGATAATTTTTATGGAACGTCCAAAGGCAATATACAAAACAGTCTTGAGAAAGGCTGGAGCATTATCCTGGATATTGATGTCCAGGGTGCAGAACAGATTATGGCATTGGACCTGGACCTGGTTTCCATATTTATCATGCCGCCTTCCTTTGAAGTTTTGTCTCAACGGCTTGAAAAACGTGGAACCGATTTAAAAGAAGTTATTGCCAGACGTCTTGATAATGCAAAATATGAAATAACCAGGAAAGACCTTTTTCAATATGTGGTCATTAATGATAAACTTGACAGGGCCATAGAAGAGCTTTGTTCGATTTTTAAAAAAGAGATGGCGTGAGTGATGAAAGAAAAAAATGATATTCTTTTTGGATTTCATTCAGTGTATGAAGCATTAAAAGCAGGGAAAAGAAATTTTTATAATATATTAATTTCAAAAAACAGATCTTCTAACAGAGCCGGAAAAATTGAGGACATTGCCAGGAAAAGAAAGATAAAAATTGAAATTGCAGATCCTGAACTTCTGGACACTATGACTGATTTTTCAAATCACCAGGGACTTGTGGCCAGAACATCTTTTTTCCCCATTAAAAAAGCCAGTGAGGTAATAACACTTGTACAAAAAAAAAAAGAACCCTGTTTTATCCTGGTACTGGAAAACATTGAAGATCCCCATAACCTTGGGGCATTAATAAGAACTGCTCTTTGTGCGGGAGTGGATTATATTCTTATTCCAAAAAACCGTTCTGCACTGCCTTCTTCATCAGTATCCAGAAGTTCTGCCGGTGCTATGGAACACGCTGATATTTTTTATATAACCAATACAGTTTCCATATTAAGATCTTTGAAAGAAAATGGTGTCTGGGTATCAGGGCTGGATGCCCTCGGAGATACATTCTTGTTTGACTCTGATTTAAAGGGGAATATTGCGCTTGTTATCGGTGGTGAACATAAAGGAATAAGACCGCTTGTAAAAAAAGAGTGTGATTTTTTGGTGTCTCTCCCGAATAAAGGAAATATTAATTCCCTTAATGCTTCTGTGGCAGGCGGTGTCGCCATGTATGAAGCCCTTCGCCAGCGAAGCTGAAACCTTAAAATTATCAACTTATAGAAAAGATGACCAACAGGATGACATCGAAGGACAGATATCATGCTCAAGATTTTCAATGATCATTGCAAAGCATATTCTGTATCAGCACTCAAAAATATTATCAGATTTTTTGAACAGCTTTTATATCCGTTAAAATGTTTAAACTGCGGTGTTTATATTGATCCTGATATTGTCAGCCCCAATACAATGGAATCTTGTTTTTGCAGTCTTTGCATGGAACTTGGATTTTACCCCATAAAAAAACCTTATTGCACAAAATGTGGGGTTAAGTTTCAAACAAGTTTTAATGAAAATCACGTCTGCGAATCCTGTCTGAAAAAACCTTTAATGATTGATCGGGTAAGAGCGGCTCTTGAGTATAAAGGCATAATTAAAAATGCAATACCGCTTTTTAAATATCACTCAAAACTGTCTGTGGCAAAGGTATTTGAAGACCTGTTGTTTGAGACATTTTTACAACACTATCAGGGTTCAGGGCTTGATTTGATAATTCCCATACCTTTGCACAAAAAGAAATTAAGACAAAGAGGATTTAATCAGGCATTCCTTTTGATTCGAAACTTTGTTAAACAATATAAACTTTGCTTTGATAAGCCGCCTTCATGGGAAATCGATACAAATTCGCTTGCCAGGATTAAAGGAACACAGCCCCAGACAGGCTTTGATATTGATCAGAGGAAAGCCAATTTGAAAAACGCGTTTAAAGTTGTTAACCAAAAGGCAATTAATAATAAACATATTCTTTTGATAGATGATGTGTTTACTACTGGTGCAACCTGCAATGAAGCTGCCAAAGTATTATTAAAAAATGGTGCAAAAAAGGTTGATGCTTTGGTTCTTGCCAGAACCTGATACCAGAGACCTTAGAACATTAGCAATGGAATTATCATAATTTATTTATAAGCTGATCAATTTTATGCCATTTGAGTTATTGGGAATAAATCTTAATTGCAGTTTGGTCGTCCCTTAATGGGTGGAATGGTGAAGACTGGATTTCTAAAACCCTTATGAATGGTAATTTTTTAGCTGATAAATCGCCGAAAAAAGAAAATCAGCAAACCTTTACAAATTCACGCCATAAATCATTATGGAATGTACCGGTATTATCAAACAGGAGTCAAATTCCCCAATTTAGCGAGCGCTTCTTTCACCAAATTATATTCGAGAGAAAGCTGAATTTTGTTAAGAGCCCTGGGATTATTTTTCAAAGCCGGCTAAAATGTGATGTATATATTATAAAAAACACTCTGAGAAAATATCCGGAATGAAACTTGTCAGGAAATAAAGTTTAACGTCTGCAATCACCTGACCGCCTGTCGAATTGGCAGCTGACTTCATAGAAAGGGAAACCTTGAATCTATGACTAAAATTGGCAACGATTGGTGGTTCAGCGCGAATTGCTTTGTTCGGCATCGCAGTATTTTTTGTTTTATCCGAAAGATCAATTATAAATCATCCAACAACCTAAGTGCTCTTTTGTGATTGCGATTAAAAATATGCTGACCAATCTCAATATAAGTCCGATCTTCTTCTTTTCCTAAAGCTGAACAAAATAGCCAACAAAATGATTCCATGAGCTTATCGACAGGAATACCGAGTGGTTCTGGTGTGTTTTTTAAATCATTGGTTATTTGACTAAATACTTCATGGTAGGCTTCGTCAGTGATCTCATTCATTTTTAATATCATTTCTCTAACTTCTGGAGGAGCGTTATCCAAATTGTCCTTTTCTTTTTTCCTTCCCATAAAAATTTCAATGAACTTATTTCTTTTATTTAGCTTCATTGAGATTAGAGCAGTGTAAAGTACTGTTTTACAAGCAAGGTCTCTTTTGCATCTGTGAAATTCTGAAAATTCCTCTTCTGTTAAGTTAAGATTTTTATCTTTTACGTATAATTTTGATTCATCAACATCACAGCCTGTATTTATTAAAACTTTTGCTGTAGCATGATATTTAGTGTCATCATTGTTCTTTTTGGTAAATATATTAAAAATAGACATAGGCTTCCTCAAATTATAGTAATACAAAAAAAATTTTAAAGTAGATGATTATTTGTTGATTTAATTATCAATACCTTGAGCATCCCCAAGTTTTAGCAATTTCATCAAGCGTAGTATTGCCATTTTTATCATTTCAGCACTTCTTTCATGAGTATCCCTGATATTCTTCACCATCATTTATTTCTCCTTATTTGGTTAAGAGCAGTGATCATTTCTGTTGTAGTAAAATTTCCTGTGGTTTTGACCCACCAGTTTTAAACATTTTCTGGTAATCATATTCCTTGAAGTTATTTGCTTGTTTCCATTCAATATATTTTTCATATGGAAGAGGATTGATTGGAGACCGACCACCCAAACTGACTAATGGTGTTTGAGGTTCAACATGTTCAAAGTATGATTTTGCCTCATTTTTACTATTAAATGGATCAACTCTTGTAGCCCTGTATCGCTTTACATTCCTGTAAGTTACAACACACCAAATAAAATTACTTGGAATATCCTCATAGTGAATTATTGTTTCTATAATTTCAGCATCTTCTTTCATAGTACATTTTGACAAAGCCAGCACATACATTCTGTCGTCGTTATACTGTTCTCCATTAAAAATTAGATCATTCATTGCTGATAACCTCCAAGGAGCATCACAACTTTATAGTAGGGATAAAAGAAATAAGTTTGCTGTGAAACAGTAAATCCAGTTCTTCCTTACCAAATAAGTCTTCTGTCACTGCTATAGTAATGTCAAATCCAATGCTACCAGAATTGATTTTTTTTAAAGTGTTTATAATCGCTGTAATATAACGTCCTACTTTATTTTGTTGTATTTCTGTTACTGGGTTAAGCCATTCGCCGAGATTAATTTCTTTCCCTATTTCTTTTTCTGCGACTTTCGCAAGATTACCAGAAATATAATC
>Ga0233448_1000836_pt1 | contig 29908 bp, 25 predicted proteins | sample SI_124_October20_2_FD_183015 | JGI IMG/M metagenome (GOLD analysis project Ga0233448, IMG submission 183015) | Seawater microbial communities from Saanich Inlet, British Columbia, Canada - SI_124_October2016_150_MG | ecosystem: Environmental > Aquatic > Marine > Inlet | place: Canada: British... | reverse complement strand
AACAAAGATAAAACCGGGGCAACGCTGTTCAGTTGCAAGTAAAATTGAATGTACAACTTAAACTCAGTGAGTTTTTGTCTTGACTCAGGGGTCCACTATAGTGGGAAGAATCGACGCTTACAAATAAAAGGCATTCCGAAACGCCGTCCAGTCATTTGAGGGAGTGTTAAGAAGCCAGCGCCGAGTTTACAATAGTAGTGGTGAAGTGGCACATATGCAGGACGTCTGGGGCGCTGAAAGCATTAGCGGTCGCGTTAAGTTTTTGCCGCTTGCTTGGGCTGGGATGCCCAAAACAAGCTTTCGCAAAAATAGCGACTCCCCGTTTCTGCACATTTCAATCGTCAGTATGAGTTACACTGCAAACATCTTATGTTGAAGGGTCTGCGACCCAGGACGATTGATGCATACTCCTGCGCAATGTGGCGTGTTGGAGAGTATTTCAACTATCAGTTAGAGCATTAACCCAGGTTCAATTACTGGATTATTTCCATGATTTACTTGATCGTTTGTCCTGGAGTGCGGTTAAACTGAGCCTTTATGGACTAAAGTTTTTTTATACACAGATATTACAAAAAAATCTGGACAGATCTCCAATTAATCAGGCCTCATAAAACCGTGCGTATTCCTGATATTGTAACGGTGGAAGAATCTCAGCATTTGTTTATGGTGATAACTATCCTGACACAGGGGGGGGGGGCTGCGCTTTATGACAAATGGCTACGTACCCTTTACCAATAATGCCGCTGGAAATTCGATTCGTATGACCGAAGTTCAACAGAAAATATGGGGCTGTTTTCGCAGTACCCAGAGCGCCGAGATGTTTTGTCGTGTCAGAGGTTATTTATCAACTTGCCGACAACAGGGCGGCAGTGCAACTGAGGCAATGACGCTGGTCTTTGAGAGGAAGTTACCTGGATTTTCTTTATAATTTCATTGAACTACTCAGCTTTGCTGAGTAGTTACAAACCAGTTAGATAAAGTCACCCCTATCTAAGCAATAAATAAGCTAATATCAAATTCAATACAAATAATATCCCTGCAAAAGCCTTCCAAAAACCAAGTGGATTACGTTCTAGCAATGGAAGTTGATCTTCTCTCAAATAATTAGGGTTTGGTTTTCTCAAATCTGATTCAAGTTCTGATAATTTTTCATAACGATTATCTGGGTCAATTTGAACAGCTGTTCTGACTGCCTTATCCACCCAATGGGGAATATTTGCTATATGGTTACTAATCGGTATGTACTTTAAACGATTCAGTGCTCGCTGATCTGCTGCTTTGGCAAGTCCATCACCATAGGGAAGCTTAGCGGTAATCATTTCATAAATAATACAGCCAAGAGAAAATAGGTCAGATTGTGTTGTGCCTGATTGTTCAATAAGGTATTCAGGTGCAGTATAGTGTTTTGTACCCAGTAACTCTTTACGTTCAATCGGTGTAGAAATGTCAGCAATGCCAGCAATTTTGGTTGAACCAAAGTCGACAATTTTAACCAAACCTTCTGCGGTTATCATGATGTTGCCAGGCTTGATATCTTGATGAAGCATATCAAGCCGATGAAATGCTCTCAGGCCTGAAATAGCTTGAGAAACAATATTTCTAATCATGGTTAAATCAACTTCTGTCTGGTCTTCAATCCATTGTTCTAAGGTTTTTCCCTCAATATATTCCATCACATAGTAAAGAAAACGACGAGGTCGGTGTTGCTCAATAGTCCTAATAACATGCGGGCAGTCAAGTCGTCGGCCAGCCCACTCTTCAAGTTGAAATCGTTCTAGATAGGCAGGATCATCTTCAAAATTGACTGAAGGTGTTTTAATGACGACTTTTTCATCAGTATCTGTGTCAATAGCGAGATATAGCTGACTTGTTGAACTTGCGTGTAACTCCCTTGTAATGCGATAGCCATCTAAAACAACACCTTCATATAATTCTGGTGGAAATGGTAGCGCTGTTAATTTAGAAAAAATCTCATCTGCATCTTGTGATGGAAGTTGATCAATTCGTAATAACTGGCAACTTACATTATCAAGGCTACCCTGTTTTAATGAGTGAGCAACTATTTGTTCACATATAAGTGTTAAATTTGTTTCATCTGATGTCAGTATTTTCTTAATCTCTTTATCAGATAGGTAATCATGTACGCCATCTGTAGAAATAAAGAATAGATCACCAACTTCTGTTGGTACTTTTCTATAATCAATATCTAAACGATAATCAACCCCCATTGCCCGACCAAGATACTCTTTCTCACCAGGCATATGGATTCGATGATCAGTTGTTAATTGCTCTAAACTATTCGCTCTCAGTTGATATATACGTGAATCACCAACGTGAAAAAGATGAGCTGTTGTGGACTTCAAAATTAAGCCACAAAATGTACTTGCTAAACCACGAGAAATATCTTGAAATTGATTGCTTTGACTGTATAACCATGTATTAATTGATGTAAGTACTTTGCCACCTGATTTTTTAACAGACCAGGAATCAGGAGTACTGAAGTAATCATTTAAAAATCCTGTCACACAAGTTTGGCTTGCTTGTTTTGCTTCAGAACTACTACTGACACCATCAGCTAAAGTGAAGGCAGCACCTTTTGCCGATAATAAGTTTAAATTAGTTGGAATCATATGACCTATCGAGTCTTGGTTTTCTTCTTTTATACCCTTATCAGAATAAGAACCAACACTGACTTTTAATTTGGCTGTCATTTTTCATCCTCAGAGAAACGTAACAGTCCACCTTCAATCTTTGAAAGTGGACTGTTACGTTTATTTTATATCTACTGACGTCTAGTTTACGTCAATCATTTGAACTGTGCCATCAGGCAGAATTTCAGCCATTTGGCCTTTTGGTTCATCCATAAATTGAACTGCTAATAATGTCACAATTGCTGTTGCCGCAATCACTAAAAAGAATGTTTCAGTTGTAACTAAAGACAAAATAGTTAAGAAAATCAAGGCGCCAATATTACCGTAAGCACCTGCCATACCTGCAATTTGCCCAGTTAAACGACGTTGTACTAATGGAACAACGGCAAACACAGCTCCACAGCCAGCATTAACAAAGAAAGCACATGCCATTGATGCTAACACCGCAAGAGCAATGGACCATTCAGAGGTAATTTGGCTCATCACATAATACCCAATAGACAAGCCGGCTATACAAATGCTAAGTGCATTTTTACGACCAAAACGGTCACTCAACCAGCCACCTGTTGGACGTGACACTAGGTTCATAAAGGCAAAACTTGATGCCAAGATACCCGCTTGAACTACACTGATCTGAAAGGTCTCAAAGAAGAATAAAGGCAACATTGATACAACAGCTAGTTCTGAACCAAATGCAACCATATAGGCTAAATCTAACACAGCAATTTGTTTAAATTTGTAACGATGAATGGTTGGCACCGCTTTAACAAAGATTTCTTTGTTTACTTGGTAGATGTGGTAAGCCTGATAAAAATACAGAGCAAACAAACCGATATAAATAGCTTGTACCACTTCAGCAGTTAATAAGCTAACACCACTTGGCGATAGTTTCCATGCAAGTACAGCTAAGGCTGCATACATTGGAATGTTCATGAATAAGTAAAAATAAAGGTCACCTTTACTGGTTACTTCTAAGCCACCTGATTTTTTAGGTTTAAAGTATGTTGACCCTTTTGGAGTATCTGATACTGCATTGTAGTAAATGAAGGCATAGATAAGTGCAATAACACCTGTTAACGCAACCGCATAACGCCAGCCATCGTCACCACCAAACATCTGTGCAATCGTAGGTAAAGAGACAGCTGCACCAGCTGCACCAAAGTTACCCAAACCACCATAAATACCACTTGCTAGACCAACTTGTTTAGCTGGATACCATTCTGAAATCATTCTAATTCCGATAACAAAACCAGCACCTACAAAACCAAGCATAAAACGAGCAAGAGCTAATTGTTCAAAATTTTGGGCTAAAGCAAAGAAGAAACAGATAATACTTGAAACACCAAGTAGTAAGGGAAAAGTAATTCTTGGGCCAAATTTATCAACTAACATCCCGACAACAATTCGGGCAGGAATAGTCAATGCAACATTAAGAATTAAGATTGTTTTTATTTGTTGATCACTAAGACCAAGTGTCTGCTGTATTGCAATTAGTAATGGCGCATGATTAAACCAAACAACAAAACTAATGAAAAAAGCCATCCAACTTAGATGAAGGATTTTGGTATTACCACTAAATGATAATAGTTTTAACTTTTGTGTAGGCATAGGCGAATCTCTTCTAGAGCTGTACCAACGGTGGTACCAAAAGAGACATAGCGGGAATCATGCCAAGTCATAACTCTATGTTTTGTAATTGTTTTTTAATTTCCTACTAACGGTTGAGAGCACCACAATATCGCAAAACAAAGCTGCTCCGCACTGTCTCGGTGCGCTTAAGTTCGCCGATTAAAGAGCACGTATAGATTCCATCCCCTGCTCAAGATAAATAAATAGTCACTCTGTAACTATGTTTACTCTCTGGAAACTTATTGGCATGTCTAATAATCTACTTAGTACAACTAGATTATTTGTTCATACTTCAACATCTAGTTTGCTCTCGTAAGTTTAAGGTAGTGATGGCATCATTTATCACTGTCTCTTTTTTTGTCTATTCAGTTTGAAATATTTATACGCTAGAAACAATCATAAATTCACCTTCAGTGACTAATTCTAATATTCACTTCCTGCTTCAAGCTAAGGTTAACTAAATAATTTTTTGATCTCTGGGATACATGAGCCACAGTTTGTCCCTGCTTTAAGTTGCTTGCCAATATCTTCAATAGATTTAGCTGCACCACAGGAAATAGCATCTTTAATTGTATTTTCACCCACACCAAAACAAGCACAGACTAAAGCACCGACATCGGGTTGATTTGCCCCTGGCTTACCGGCAAGTAGATTTGACCGGCTTTCATCACTTAAAGGTGACTCTGTGAATAATTGACTTAACCATGTTCGTGTAGGTAATTCATGATTAGGAGCAACAAATACTACTGCATCAAGCAGATCATGTTTAATCATGCCAGCACGAAAACGCTGTGCTGTTTGGTCAGCAAACTCTAACCATTCTCCCGCTTGACCTATTTGCTGTTTTGCCCATGCAGAATAATTATCAATCGTTGCATCCCCCGCGAGCTCATAACGCCAGAATTGTTCTCCTTTAATAGATACATAGTAGTGTGTATCAGGTAGGGTTAATCGTGTTCTAGATAAAATAAAGCCATGCCACACTGCCTGATAAGTTTTAATCTTAACCGGTGTATGTTTAAATTCTGGTTGACCCGATATGGGATCAACCACGGGATTGACTACGGCATCAACCCTAGACAATGAAGCTGTCTGCTTATTCCAATGCATAGGCACAAAAATACTACCCACTCTTTGAGTATCAGTAATCTTCACACGTGCTAACAGGGTTCCCCATAGACTATCAACTTGAGCCAAGGCACCTTGTTCTACTGACCATTTTTCAGCATCAAGGGGGTGAATTTCAACAAAGGGCTCGGGGATATGGCCATTCAGTTTCGCACTGCGAGCAGTACGCGTCATGGTATGCCATTGATCTCTAACTCGACCTGTATTTAATACTAAAGGATAGTCTTCGTTTGTTGCATTAACCGGTGGTCGAGGTGTGATGGCAATAAACTGTGCTTTGCCCGTTGGTGTAAAGAATTGTTTGTCAGTAAATAAGCGCTCCGTACCTTGTGGATTTGCAGCTGTTACTGGCCACTGTATCGGTTGAAGTTGATGGTATTGTTCATCACTTAATATGGCTAAACCACTAATATCAAAATCACGTTTCCCATCATTTTCGAAACCTGATAAAGCAGCGTGCTCACGGAAAATATCAGCACTTGATGCGTAATTAAACTGTTCTTTAAAACCTAGTTTCTCAGCTACTTGACTGATTATCCACCAATCTTCTGCTGCTTCACCAGGGTGAGCTAAGATGCTACGTTGACGTGAAATACGACGTTCGGAGTTAGTCACTGTTCCGCACTTTTCGCCCCAAGCTAATGCTGGCAATAAGATGTCGGCACAAGCCGTGGTATCGGTGTTTTGTTCACAATCTGACACAGCAACCAGCTCACACGCCTGTAATGCAGCACGTACTTTATCTGCATCAGGTAAGGTCACCACTGGGTTTGTTGCCATGATCCAAATCGCTTTTATCTTGCCGCTAGCAACATCATTAAATATGTCGACAGCTTTAGCGCCAGCCGTTGATGCTAGATTATCTGTATTCCAAAAACGAGAAACTAAATCGTGGTGTTTTAGATTTTCCAACTCCATATGAGCAGCAAGTTGGTTTGATAAGCCCCCTACTTCACGCCCACCCATGGCATTAGGTTGACCCGTAATTGAGAATGGTCCCATCCCTAGTTTACCAATACGACCTGTTGCAAGGTGACAATTGATAATACTATTTGAGTTATCCGTACCTGAAGAAGATTGATTCACGCCTTGAGAGTATAGCGTAACCACTTTTTCAGTGTCCGCAAATAGTTGAAAAAACAGCTCAACATCATGGCTGCCTAGTTCACATGTCTGTGCAACATGAACCACATTAAGATCTGAGTCTTGTGCCGATAATAAAGCATCAGAAAAACCTTCTGTATGATGATTAACAAAATCCCAGTCAATCACATCACTATGGTTTAAATAACGTAATAAACCATTGAATAATGTAGCGTCAGTTCCCGGTTTAAGAGATAAATGTAAGTCGGCGATATCGCAAGTAGCCGTTTTGCGAGGGTCAATAACGATAATCTTTAAATTAGGATTATCTTGCTTTGCTTTACTAATACGTTGATAAACAACGGGGTGACACCACGCCGTATTAGAACCTTCGATAACAATGAGATCTGCTTTTTCTAAGTCTTCATAACTACAAGGTACGGAATCACTACCGAAAGCACGTTTATAACCCGCCACAGCAGAGGACATACATAAACGAGAGTTAGTATCGATATTGGCACTACCAATAAAGCCTTTCATTAGCTTATTAGCCACATAATAATCTTCAGTTAATAGCTGACCTGAGACATAAAATGCCACCGCATTTGGACCATGTTCATCAATCACCTTTTGAAAACCAGTCGCAACGGCATCTAATGCTTCATCCCACGAAGTTTGTTGACCATTTATTTGAGGATGAAGTAACCGACCATCTAGACCAATAGTATCAGCTAATGCTGAGCCTTTTGAACATAATCTACCCAAGTTGGCAGGATGAGATTGATCACCTTCCACACTAATGGTGCCATCTGGTTTGTTAGTCGCTAAAACACCACAGCCCACACCACAGTATGGGCAGATTGTTGATATTGTTACATTTTCATTCATATTTATATTCTTGTCCGTCATACTCGTATATGCCGGGAAACATGGACTGTGGAGGTATTAACTATCGTTAGATTCCTACTTTCGAGGGAGTGACGGGCTAAATTAAAGTCTCGATATATTTCGACACTTTGAAACATCATTAGCATAAATCCTCATCAACTTGATGTTGACCAAATAAAATATCTTCACGGATCCCGGAAATGTCCTTCTCATCACTCAATAATGAAAAATACCAATTCCCATCCGTTGTATCTCCATAAAGTACCGTGCCAATAATTTTATTTTCTTTTAATACGATTTTTTTATAAATGTGGCGAGATGTATCTTGATAGATCAACACCTCTGATTCGTTATCACCAATAAAATCACCTGCAGAGAACAAGTTAATACCCGTTACTTTAAGTTTAGTTGCCGTCACGGAACTGAGGTATTTAGAACCACCTACATGAGCTAGTTGTTTAGCACAGACTTTTGCCTGTTCATAAAGTGGTGCTACAAGTCCGAATGTTTCATTTCGATATTGCACACATTCACCCACCGCATAAATATTGTCTGAGTACGTTTTTAGTGTATCGTCAACTAATACACCGCGTTCACAAGCAATACCAGAATCCTGTGCCAATTTAATATTAGGACGAACACCTACCGCCATAACAACCAAATCAGCATCGAGTTCAGAGCCATCTTTAAAACGTATTTTTTCAACACGCTCATTACCCACAAGTTCTGCCGTATCGTGATTCATTAAAAAATGCATGCCTTTTACTTGTAGCTCAGCAAGCATTAAATCTGATGCAGCTTGATCTAATTGCTGGTTCATTAAGGTATTACTCCGGTGCACTACAGATACATCCATCCCTTGAATCATTAAACCATTAGCAGCTTCTAAACCCAGTAACCCTCCACCAATAACGATGGCTTTTTTATGTGTTTTAGCTGTTTCAATCATGATGTTGACATCATTGATATCACGGAAACTAATCACTCCTTCGAGCTCCTTACCATCAATTGGCAAGATTACTGGGTTGGAACCTGTTGCGAGAATTAAACGGTCATAATATATCTGTGTGCCGCCAGCGGTAATAACACTTTGATTACCTTTATCTATTGCTGTGACTGTTGTACCCGTATGTAAGGTGATGTTGTGATCTTGATACCACTGAAAATCATGAATAACAATCTCACCAATGGTTTTATCACCTGCGAGCACTGGCGACAGCATAATACGATTGTAGTTACCGTGAGGTTCGGCACCAAATACTGTTATATCGTACTTTTCAGGTGCAAGCTTTAACAGTTCGTCGACTGTTCTCATACCTGCCATACCATTACCAATTAGGACTAACTGCTCTTTCATTACAAAGATTTACACCACGTTAAAACATATTATAAAAAAAGCCCTACTACTCATTTTCAGTAGAGCTATTCCCCATTAAACAAGACAATAGGATAATAATTTCTAGACTTATCAAACAACGGACCAGTATTGCTGATTAATGTCGAAAAACATCCACGCTAAAGCCTATGCTTTCTTCAAATATTTATGCTGGAATATGCATTTTACCTTCAGCAACCATCACAGCTTCACCACCAATTCTTAAAGCAAGTCCAGACTGAGCTTTATGATCCATTTCAATATTCAGTACACTACGACGATTTTTATCATCACCTCGATCTACAGTAAAGGTATGTGTGCCTTGTTGGGTAAAATCGAAGGAACATAAATAAGATGCAAAAGCAGGCATCGCACTACCAACAGGAGGGTCGTCATTAACACTAATATTCGGACCTAACAAACGTGCATTGAAGTTAGCATCTTTAAAGGGTGTTTTAGGTGAAAATAACAATATTTCTTGGGCTGCTGTTTGCGGTGCAGCAGACATACTCCATGAAGCGAAATTAAATTTAGCATTTCTAACCGTTTCATAATTCCACACTGGAACGATTAAATAAGGGAAGCCACATGACACAAGACGTGTTGAATATTTTTTGTGATCAATCTCATCAGGACTAATTGATAATTGCTCTGCAATTTCAGCAATAGTGGGGGTAAACCTATCAATAATTGATGACACTTTGCGTGAAAATTGTACAAAATTAACTTTTCCGGCAGAAGCGGAAACATTCACGTTTATCTCACCAATATTTTGGGTGAAGGTTAATGCCGTCACACCATCGGTTAAGGCAATATCATCACTTTCACCTAAAACAAAGGCGGTCGCAATAATGGGGTGGCCTGCAAAATCAATTTCCCCTAATGGTGAAAAGATACGCATGGTTCGAGATAAAGCTTCTCCACTCGGGTTTGAAACAAAGACAGTTTCAGATAAGTTAATTTCTCTGGCAATAGCAGCCATCTGATCATCACTCAATGAACCTGAGTTTGGAAAAACAGCAATTTGAGCACCTGCAAATATCTGATTTGTAAATACATCTGCTATGTAATAACTAAGCGTCATTTTGCTTCTCCCCATGGGGTATTGTTATAGAGGTTGACTTCAACACGGTTGCCAGTAATGCGAACCCCATACGTATTAACTTTAACCATTTTATCTTCAACACAAAGTCCAGTTCTAAGACTAAAATGTTGTTTATATAATGGTGAAGATACCATGGGTTCGCCCTGTATATCACCGATTAGTCCACGAGATAGCACATTAACTTTACCAAAAGGATCATAATTATTAATGGCAAATACGGTTTCATCTTCAAGCATGTAAAAAATAGCCACTTGCTGATCTTCTACTAACGCACACACCCCAGAGTTTGGCTGCAAATCGTCTCGACTACAAACGTCCACCCACTTGTTATTAGAGCCCATTATGCTTCCTCCGCTAGTGCAAGCTCACGCTCTTCGATATTGGCAGGACGAATTTGACCTCGCTCTTCAACAAATATAATATTCTCGTCATGTTTATCGCTATTCACGAAAGTACGGAAACGTTTCAGTTTACTTTCATCTGCAATCGTTGTTTTCCATTCACATTGATACGTATCAACAACACGCTGCATTTGAGTTTCTAATTGGTTACAGATTTCTAATTTGTCATCAATCACCACTGATTTCAGATAATCTAAGCCACCTTCCATATTTTCCATCCATACCGAAGTCCGTTGCATTCTGTCAGCTGTTTGAACATAGAATGTTAGGACACGATCGATATATTTAATTAAGGTTTCTTTATCAAGATTAGTTGCAAATAAATCTCCGTGGCGTGGTTTCATTCCACCGTTACCACAGACATATAAGTTCCAACCACCTTCAACAGCGATAATACCAATATCTTTACTTTGTGCTTCGGCACATTCACGTGTACAACCAGAAACAGCAAACTTGATTTTATGTGGTGCACGAAGACCTTTATAACGATTTTCAAGTTTAACCGCTAAACCAACACTGTCATCAACACCAAAACGACACCATGTACTACCTACACATGATTTAACGGTACGTAATGATTTACCATAAGCGTGACCACTTTCAAATCCAGCATCGATTAATTCTTGCCAAATTGGAGGTAACTGGTCTACTCGAGCACCGAATAAATCAACACGTTGCCCACCGGTTACTTTGGTATATAGACCGTATTTCTTAGCAATCTGACCAATGGCAATAAGACCTTCAGGTGTGACTTCGCCCCCCGTCATTCTTGGCACAACAGAATAGGTACCATCTTTTTGCATATTCGCTAAGAAGGTATCATTGGTATCTTGAACGCCAACGTGTGCATCTTTTAATATATATTCATTCCAGTACGATGCTAAAATTGAACCGACAGCTTGTTTACAAATTTCACAGCCTTTACCAGAACCATGCTTTGCAATTAATTCAGCAAACGTTTTGATTTCTTCAACCTTAACCAAGTTGTATAAATCTTGACGTGTATATGCGAAATGCTCACAAATATCAGTGTTAACGTCGAATCCTGCTTTTTCTAATTCACAATTGAGAACTGATTTTAGTAATGCAGCACAGCCACCACAACCTGTCGAGGCCTTAGTCTCATCTTTTAATGCACCTAATGTCGTACAGCCACCTTCAATCGACGTACAAATGTCACCTTTAGTCACATCAAAACATGAACAAATTTGTGCAGATGCAGGTAAAGCATCAGGACCTAATCCAACAGACTCATCACTGCGAGATGGCAAAATTAATGAATCAGGGTTAGTTGGCAGTTCAATGCGGTTTAAATAGTATTGAGATAAGGTCGGATAACCTGATGCATCACCAACCAATACGGCACCAAGTAATAATTTATTATCTTGGCTCACAACAAGGCGTTTATAAATACCATCCACACCATTTTGGTAGGTATAAACTAAAGAGCCAGGTGTCGAAGCATGTGCATCACCGATGCTTGCCACATCGACGCCATTTAGTTTTAATTTGGTGCTCATATTAGCACCTTTAAATGTCTCGTTGCCGCCAGTAAGGTGATCAACCACGGTACGAACCATAGCGTAACCAGGAGCCACTAAACCAAAGGTTCGATCATTCCATGATGCACATTCACCAATGGCATAGATATCTTCATCAGATGTTAAGCAATTATCATTAATGACTATCCCGCCACGGTCAGCAATTTTTAAACCTGAGGCATTAGCGAGTTCATCACGTGGGCGAATACCTGCTGAATACAAAATCATATCTGCTTCCAGCTCACCGCCATCAGCAAAAATCATCTTATGTTTGCATGTATCACCATCCACGATTTGAATCGTATTTTTACCGGTCAATACTGAAATACCCAGATCTTCAATTTTACTTGCTAGTAAGCCAGCGCCGCCAGCATCTAATTGAGCTGCCATTAATCGAGGAGAAAACTGAACAACATGTGTTTTCAAATTTAAATCTTGTAGAGCTTTTGCCGCTTCAAGTCCCAATAAACCGCCACCTACTACCGCACCCACTTTAGATGTTTTGGCTGCAGACATCATTTCATCAAGATCATCAATTGTACGATAAGCAATGCAGCCTTTACGGTCATGGCCTGGAATAGGTGGAACAAACGCCCTTGAGCCTGTAGCTAAAACAAGCTTATCGTAAGCAATTTCAACACCCTTTTCAGAGGTAACCGTTTTATTGCTACGATCAATGATAGAAGCTTTATCACCTATATGAATAGTGATATTGTTATCTTCGAAGAAACCTGCTTCCATTAGTGATAAATCATCTGCCGATTTACCAGCAAAATATTCACTTAAGTGAACGCGGTCATAAGCTGGAAGTGTCTCTTCACAGAAGGTAACAACCTCATAGTTGTCCTTTATATCACTTGCCATTAAGCTGGCTAGGAAGTTTTGGCCAACCATACCGTTACCAATTACAACCAATGTTTGTTTATTACTCATCCGAGCCTCAATAGAAGGATTAATATTATTAGTAGTGCAATACACATATCATGCCAAGAATATACATCATTGATATTGTTATTAATTACAGCGTTACTGAATAATAATTAATGCTGGGGCGCGCTAGGATGGTGCAATAAAATAGTGGTTTTGGTGCAGCGCTTCATCATTGTTAAAATAGCTTCGGCTCCACACACGCAACAGTCTAGCTCCAAGATAAACCTCAAGTATTGTTAGATCTATTTCCCAAAGAAACTGTCCCTGTATTAGTGAAATGGTTTAATAAAACAGGACACTTCAAAAGACAGATTTATCTTGTCCATTAAAGGTGAATATGCGTAAGCAAACAAAACCAAAAAGACCTGGCTATAATATTGAATTCAAACAAGATGCAGCCAAATTAGTGATTGAGAAAGGATATACTTATTAACAAGCCGTAGACAGCTTAGGTGTATCCTTAAGTGCGATTGGGCGTTGGGTTAGAGCAGAACGAGGATCAACAGTCGAAACAAAATTAACGCCTAGTTTATCTGGTCAGACCGAATGAGTCAGGCTACGTAAGTAAGTTGTGAAATTACGTATGGAGTGCGAAATATTAAAAAAGGTAGCGGTCTTCTTTGCGAAAGAAGTCGAGTAAAGTATATTTTTATTCGAGAGCAATAGAAAACCTACCCTATTACGGCATTATGTCGCGTTATGAGAGCCAGTCCCCCACGGCTCTGTCCTAGATAATCTATAACCATCCCCTACGCATTACTAAATATAAGCTAATCACTAAAGATTAGTCTTGCACTGTCTACTAGTGTTCGCTAAAATCCATGTCTTAAACGTATACTGAAATGTAGACTGAGATTAAAGGGGCATTATGAAATTAACAGCGCGGAAAGTATCAGCACTCACTAAAGTAGGTTTACACGGTGATGGTGCGGGATTATGGTTGAAAGTGACAAAGTCAGGATCGAAAAGCTGGGTGTTTAGATACACTAGAAACAAAAAGGCTACCAGTATAGGACTGGGATCTATTCTGACGGTTTCATTATCACAAGCCCGTACAAAAGCCTCTACGCATCGACAAGCACTGGCAGAAGGGAATGAGCCATTATTATCGCGTCAAGACAACGCAATGGCCTATACTTTCAAGGAATGCGCTTTACGCTATATAGAGAGCCATAAATCGGCTTGGACAAATGCTAAACACGCACAGCAATGGACGAGCAGCCTGGCAGATTATGCTTATCCGATAATGGGGGATATTCCTGTCAAAAATATTGATGAAGCCCTGATATTATCGGTTCTAACGCCTATTTGGAATACGAAAACAGAGACGGCTAGTCGTGTCAGGTGCAGGATAGAGAACATTTTGAGCTGGGCTGCCGTGCTTAAATACCGAGACCGATATAATCCAGCGCAATGGCGCGGTAATCTTGAGCATGTGCTGCCTAAACCAAGCAGGGTAAAGAAAATAAAGCACCACAAGGCAATGCCATATGCCGATATGCACGTCTTAATTTTGCAGTTGCGTAATCACGATTCAATCTCAGCGCGAGCGTTAGAGTTTTTGGTCCTGAATGCTAATAGAACGGGTGAAATTTTGGGTGCAGTGTGGAGTGAAATTGATTCTGATGTCTGGATTATTCCAGCAGAGCGTATGAAGGCTGGAAAGGAACACAGGATCGCCTTATCTAGCCGGTCTATGGTCATACTAGAAGAAATGGCAGCTATTAGGCAGTCAGATTATATCTTTGCTGGTAGTAGTGTGGCTAAAGGTTTGGGTATTGGAACGATGCGTAGGCTATTACTCGCATTAGGGCATGACTGCACTGTACATGGCTTTCGTTCTACATTCAGAGACTGGGCAGCAGAGAAGAGCAATCACTCACACGAAATATGCGAAATGGCCCTTGCTCACACAATCGCTAATAAATCCGAGGCAGCGTATAGACGAGGTGATCTATTGGAGAAGAGGCGTGCATTAATGTCAGACTGGATGCGGTTTCTCGAGCTGCCTACCCATCAGAAAGCTAAAGTAATACCGATTAAATCCAGAGCTTGATCTATTAGTCAAGGAAACAGAACCCCGATCATCTTCCATATTCGCTTATAGGTGTGACAAATTGTCGCACCAACTAGATAAACCATTGATTCGTATGTGTTCTTTTTTTAGAGTAAAACGATATAACTCGAATATATAACTCCCAATCCCCACCAATAAAAAGATGCTTGTTGTTTGCGTCATGGCCGTCCTGCCAAGGGGATCGCGGCTAATTGTCGCACCCTGATTTATAAGCCATTGTTTCTGCGTAGGATCTTTTTATATGGCACATATTATTCACTCAAAATATAACCCCATGATTATAATTTAGTTTACCAGTCTAGGTTTAGCGGCCGAAACGCAGGACTCATTCCCCTGCCTGGCTGGTTTCTAATCACGAATGACAACACATGAATGAGGTGTTTCCCATGCCCGATCCAAAAGACCTAGAAATAGCACAGCTCAAATCAGACAAAGCAAAGCTCGAAGTAAAAAATGCAAAGCTTGAACAACAGCAAGCGGAATTATGCACTGGCATTTTTGATTATCACGAAAGAAAAAGTCTGGAAATTCTGCAGTTAGAAGATGAGAACACTGTTTTGTATAAAGAGTACAGCACCAGAGATGAAATCAGTAATAGTATGGATAAACTATTTTTTGAGTCCATAAGTATTGGGCTAGACCATCAAAGAAAGCTGAATAAAGGCCGTAAAGCAAACAAGGAAAGCTCCGACTACTTATGGGAGCCGTGGGTTAAAGTCTTTGAGGCTTATATCGCTGAGGGAAAATCTGCTGCATGGGCAAGGAATAAGGTTGCTGATCGTATAGAATTGTCTGGGAAATGGACTAAAAACAAGAATAATAGACCCAGTCGCTCGACAATCAATCGTCATCTATCGCTGAAGTAATCCCAGAAAATCCCCGTATATTTTGTACCATTCAGCTGAATGGGACACTCATTTCGCTATTTCCCCGATATTACCGATTTAAAGTATAAAAACCCTTCAACAATGCTATTTAATGTAGTCTCACATCAACACAAATTGAGGCTACAACATGTCAACCACACCAACTCTGTCCGATTTTATACCATGGCGAGCAATCCCAAAAAAATATCCTGAGCTGTTTACTTTCCCACAGTGGAAATGGATGGTTATTCAGAGAAAAAATAATGGATTAGCTCCCGCGTTTAGAAAGGTCGGAAAGCATATTATCGTTAACGAGATCCTACTAGCCGAATGTTTAAATAATCAGGGTGATTAAATGAACCCGATACTTAGAATGGCTGATGTAAAGCTTGCGACTGGTCTTGGGAGATCCACCATTTATAAATTGATTTCGGAGGGCGTTTTTCCTAATCCAATTAAGCTGACAGCGAAAGCTAGTGGCTGGAAGTCTGAATGGATAACGCAGTGGATAGAGATACAAGTTTCCAAAAGTACAGGTACGATTGACGAATGGGTAGAAGCGAACAATTCAGAACTAAATCTATGGGCATCGACGCTGATAGATCAACAGCGATAGCTTATGTACACGCAAAAAAAGCCCCGAAATGGGCATTCCAGGGCTAAATCTTTAACTTTTTCAACTTTTTGTCCGGCAAGAACAAATCAGAATTTCAAGCTGGTTTCAAATGTCGGCAAAGTGGATCCCGATTAAAAACCCCTTTACTTTAATAACCAAACTAAAATTATGCCTAATAATCAAAAATCAATCAAAAACCTGATGTCACATAATAACCCAAAAACTGATTCAAAGCAAGATGTCGATTCCCTAGATATCCCACAAGCGCATCGTCAATTATCCATACTTGATAAGGGCGCTAACGCCTTTACGTTTCAGACTTTCGATGACGACAAAACACGTAAGGACACATCGCTAGCGCGAGTTCTTCACGGCTCATTAGATGACAATCTGCCAGAGCTGACGCGGCTTAGTGCTGCGGGTGCGGGTGTTTTCGTCACTGTTAACGCGACCGATTTAAAAGGCAGAAAGCTAGAGAATATCACGCGCATTCGCGCAGTCTTCAAAGAAGATGACCGTGGCGGGTCACCAATACTTCCACTCGCGCCACAGCTCATAATTGAAAGCTCACCAGGTAAAATTCACGAATACATCATAACTAATGCGGAAGGTGTGGATGTGGCGGAATTCAAGCCTGTGCAGCAGCGATTAGTTGATGATTACGGCAGTGATCCAAGCGCAAAGGATTTACCCCGCGTATTGAGATTGGCGGGATTCCCACATCAGAAAAACCCTGATACCCCGCACATTGTACGAATTCTGAGTGAATCAGGCGAACAGCCTTACACCTGGGATGAAGTAACAACCGCATTTCCACCAGTCGCGCAATCATTACACGAGATGCTCAGACTTCAACCAGGTCGGTTTGCACAGGAAGAAATTTCGAGCGCACTAAAATCTCTTGATCCGGATTGTGATTATGAGTCATGGCTAAAAATTGGTATGGCGATCCATCACGCAAGTAAAGGATCACTGGAGGGGTTTGAGATGTGGGATTCCTGGAGTGTGACGGGGTCTTCTTACCGCGATAATGAAACAGCGAGTAAATGGCCTTCGTTTGGTCAGTACAATGACTCACAGGTCACGATTAAAAGCCTATTCGATCTAGCATACAAGGCGAAATGGCAGGGCGTACAGCTCTCACGTGAGGACTTGTTGCAAAGAGTAGAAGATGCCGAGGACACAGATATTGATCGGGCAATGGAAATAAATGCGCTTATTAAAGCTAGTAAGCTGCCTCACCAAGAGGCGGGAATTATACGGAAAGCGCTAAAAAAGAAATTTGGTATCAATATTGGGGATATGGTTAAGGATGTATCAACTGATGCAGGATCTTCGCCAGGTGATGTTGAGCTGGCAGATGAAACGCTAGCGTCTATGGGGGATGAAGAAATACTTCATGGGGCAACAGGGCATTTTTATCAATGGAGAAAAACAGGGGTATGGGAAATATTGGAGGAAAACTTCCTCAGACAAAAAATCCAGAATGTCTGCGATGCCAGTAAACACACATATAACTCAGCACTAGTAGACTCGACACTAAAGATAATCCGCAATAGAACGCATAGACCGGGAGTGGTTTTTGACGACGCGAATGACGCGATCAATTGCAAATCGGGTGCGATGCATTTTGAAGAAGATCAATGGGTGCTAAAGCCCCACGACAAAATGGATTATAGATCCACACAAATCCCCCACGCGTACGATCCAGATGCGAAATCCCCTCGATTTAATTTATTCCTGGATGAAGTTTTTGCAGGGGATGCGGATGCGGAGCAGAAGAAAACGATTGTATTTGAAGCCCTTGGTTACTCCATGATGAGTTCATGTGAATTTGAAAAATTCTTTATGTTGATTGGTGGTGGCGCGAATGGTAAATCCGTACTTTTAAAAGCGGTATCTCAATTACTGGGTCGTAGAAGTATCACCGCAGTGCAGCCTAGTAGCTTCAAGAACAACTTCCAGATGGGGCATTTACACGGAAAGTTGGCGAACGTGGTATCTGAGCTGAAAGAAGGCGCGGAAATCGAAGATGCCAAGCTAAAGGCAATTGTATCAGGGGAGTTAGTGACGGCAGAGCATAAAGGCATAACCCCGTTTGATTTTAACCCGGTAGCCACCTGCTGGTTCGGTACAAATCATATGCCACACTCTCGCGATTTCTCCGAAGCGTTATTTAGACGAGCCATTATTTTAAAATTCAACAACAGTTTTCTTGGTACTGCTGGCGATAAGCATTTACATAAGAAATTGCTCGCTGAAATGCCGGGTGTTTTTGCTCAAAGCCTCAAAGCTATGGGAGAAGTTCTAAAGCGTGGGGGTTTTACAGAATGTCCTTCCAGTGAAGCAGCCAAAGAAGATTGGAGAACCGAAATCGACCAAGCGCGCCAGTTCGTGAATGAGTGTTGTTACGCAGAAGAGGGCGCGATAGTCCCGTTCAAGGAAATTTACGCCGCTTATACAGCATGGACGCGCGATTCTGGGATAAAAAGCCCTCTGAACAAAAACAATTTAGGTGGGCGATTAGGCAGAATGGGGTTTGAGCTAAAAAGGACTAACACAACACGTTTCAGAATAGGCTTGAAACTCATCACAGATAAGTATTCTGGATTTCCGACCAGTGTGATAACCCCAACCCTGAGTAAAGATGAGAAAACTCGCAATATCACGTGATTTAGTGACGGCGATGACGACAAAGTGAGGACAAAATTTATTTGTTGTCACCCCCTCACCACCAGGGCTCATAAGGGATATAGAGATTTAATGACACTAGTGACACTATATTTCTATTCTTATAGAGTATAGAAAAAAGAAAGATTATAAAAACTCTTTTTTTTCTATATGTATAGGGTTAGCGGAAGTAATGTCACTATCGTCACTAAATGGCTGCATAGCCCGACTGGCGTGGGCTTAAGGAGGGACGACGGAGTTCTGTTTTATAGTGATATATTGTCACCCCCTCTTTAGCTTATGGTGGAATACCCTCGCCATTCGTGGGATACACGCCAATAGGGTCTGGAAAAACATCGTCATTCCACTAGATATGCGATGACATTATGCGAGCAAAACCAACTTTTTTAACAGAATAGGCAAAACAAAATGGGCGAATATACAAATTGCTGGATTGACCTTGAAACAAGATCTCAGTGCGATCTAATTAAGAAAGGGTTGATGGCATATAGCCAAGACCTATCCACAGAAATTATCTGCATTTCCTACGCGTTTGATAATAACGCTATCACCACCTGGTTTCCAGAAGATGGCACGCCCTTTCCTATTGACCTGGCGGATTACATCAAATCAGGTGGTTTCCTGACTGCTCACAATGCCCAGTTTGAACGATATCTGTTTAACTTCGTGATCGCTAACGATTACAAAATAAAGGCTCCTAAACTCACTCAGTGGCGTTGTAGTGCGGCTAGAGCACTGTCTCATGGATTTGCTGCTTCTCTAGGTGATATTTGTAAGGCTATGAGTTTGCCATTACAGAAACAATCGGAAGGCCGAAGATTAATTCGCGATTACTGCGCGCCTGATTTTTTGACTGAGTGGAAGGATGGCGATAAAGAACTGATGCGTTCTTATTGTGAAACCGATGTGGCCACAATGCGCCTGTTCTGCTCATACCTACGCGAGTTAAGCCGGGGCGAGTGGGATCAATATCACGCTACAGAGCAGATGAATGAAAAAGGGGTGCCGATAGATTTGCCATTTGTGACTGCTGCATTAGGCTATTCAGTCGCGGTTAAAGCCGATGTTGATAACAAAATAGCAGAATTAACCGGTGGTGTAGTAAAAACTGCTCGCGCGCGCAAAGCTCGTGACGAATGGTTATTTCCTAAACTCACCGAAGAACAGCTAAAGCTACTGGCGGTAGTCAAACAGGGCGTTGAAAAAACATCGTTAGATAAAGAGCATCAGGATTATTTGTTAGCCTGCGATGATTTAGATCCACAAGCTGAAAAGCTGCTGCAATTGTTGGCTGATGCCGGAGGTAGTGCTTCAGCGAAGTTTAAATCAATGGCTGCATTTCAGATTGATGCTCGAGTGTATAACATGATGATTTTTAGTGGTGCTGGTGCGACTGGTCGCCATAGTTCCAGAGGCGTACAGCTTCAAAACATGAAACGAAACGTTTATCCAGATCCTGAGCCATTAATTAACGATGTATTAGCTGGTGTTGATATAGAAAACCCAGCCGACTCGTTAGGGCGATTAACCCGATCGGCCATTACCTCAGATCACGGTTTAACATATTCCGATTACAGCCAAATAGAAGCTAGAGTTTTACCTTGGTTAGCAAATAGCCCAGAGGCCGATCAAGTACTGGATATTTTCCGAAGTGGACGAGACTTGTACACAGAAAATGCGGTACGCATGTTTGATTTACCTGATTCTAGCGCAGTAACCCCCAATTTTAGACAGTCCGCTAAAACCGCTGTATTAGCCTGCGGATTTGGTGGAAGTTTTGGCGCGCTTTTAAACATGGCTAAAAATTACGGATTATCCCTCACCGAAGAAGAAGCAAAAGACATTGTCGAACTTTGGCGGAATGCTAATCCCTGGGCAAGCACGCTTTGGTACGGCCTAAAAAATGCCGGTTCTGAAGCAGTACGACAACCTAATACCATGCAAACCTTTGGCCGGATTCGCTTCCTATATGACGGGGGTCTTTGGCTCTGGCTTATGTTACCTAGCGGGCGTTGCCTAAGCTACTTCAAGCCGCGATTTGAAATTGTGGTCTACCCATGGGGCGATGAGGGATATGAATTGACCTACCAGCTCAGTAATCGCAAACCGAAAGTCGGCGAGCCTTGGCTAAGAAAGACAATTTCACATATTACGTTTGTGCAACACGCTACACAAGCAGCAGCGGCCGATATCATGCGAGAAGCAATCGTTCGCGCGGATAACGCGGGCTTACCTGTACTGTTCTCTGTACATGACGAAATGATCGTGGAAGGCAATCACTTTGACCGATTACACGAAGTAATGGAGCTATCGCCCACCTGGGCCAAGGGCCTTCCGATATCCGCAGAGACTAATTTCAGCAAACGCTATGGCAAATAAGCGAATGCTAAACCCGATGTCGAGCATTTGCGGTAATACCCGCATTGTTCACATACCCACATTGTGTGGAAGCAGTAAAACTTTACCTTTATCAAAGGCAGGACAAAAAAATGAATACAGAATTAATAGAGCAAGAATTAAACACTGATATTGTCGAAATCGACAGTGATATTTCAGCACGATTAACCGCACTCAGAGAGAAATCTAGCGATAGTATTACTCTTTGGGACCCTGAGCCTAATGAGACGCTTGCCGGGGTCTTGATTTCTAGCCGTGAGGCTACCGGAGCTTATGGACCGCAGCAGCAGCTTATATTGCAGGACGAGCAAGGGCTACACGCTGTTTGGCTCTCAGACTTCATAAAAAAGACGCTACTGGCGAAAAATGCGGAAAAAGGCTCGCTTGTGTGCATCACATTTCTGGGAAATAAACACACGGCTAATGGAAAGTCTTATCGAGCGTTTGATATTCGAGTGGATAACAACGATATGGGCGTGAACCTCTAAAGGTTAACACGACATTCACACTAGGCTTACCGCCACGGCTGGCGGGTGATTGAGCTACATTGTGTACCTTATTACCAATACAGAAGCTAAATTTAATCTTTAATCTTTAACAATAGGCAAAAACTATGAAAACAATGGTAAAAAATTATAAACCCGGTGCATCGGTTGTGATAACGAAAGATATAAATAAGCGGTTACTAGATTTAAAAAGCAGAGCTAGTTCGCTCGTTACACTTTGGGAGCCAACTCCTGGAGAATCGCTCTCTGGCGTTTACTTAGGGATCCGAAAAAACCTCGGAGAAAAAATAGGCGGTGGCCAATTACTACTTAAGAATTCTAAGGGCATGTTTGCTATCTGGGTTGGCCCAGTAGGTACGGACCTAGAAGTAGATCTTAAAGAGGCTGCATTAGAAGAGGGCGAGCTAATATCGCTGTCTTATTTAGGCATTAAGCCGCAAAGAAAAGATATTCCAAACCAGATGTTCGACATGATGTATCGACCGAGTGAGCCTTCCTATGAATTAACCATAGAAAACCCATAGCTATTGCAAAAGGAGCCATAAATGATGAAGGAATACGATTCAAGCTGCATAAAAATCTTAGAATACGCGCCAGATCCATGGTCTCAAGCGATAGCTCTGGATGAGCAATACAATTATGGAGTGAAATTGATTGAAAAAGGACTAATTGCCTGTGCTGTTGCTGGCGTTAATTCTGATTACTTTATTGATCGATATTTGAAAAAGCTGCCAGTTGAGATTAACCAAGCGGTTAATGATATTTATGCGCAAGGACTTAAAGACGACCGGCACTAAATAGCATTAATCCACCGATAAAAACCTGATTCATCGACGAGTCAGGAGTACCGGTGAATACTCCCGATAATTTATAGCAGCATGGCCATTTAAGCCCTCTTAGGGCGCGCTCACGGGCTGTTAAGCAGTTACCCTAAGCGACGATATCAATTTAAAGGCTTCTAAGCGTCTTTATCGTCAGGTAATGACTTTTTCAACGCATCCTTTATCCACTCGCTCATGGATATTTTTTTAGCATCAGCAGCGCGCTTAACTTCTATCTTTAACATGTTACCTGCGTGAGCTAATGGTGGCGCTAGTAGTGGTGCCAGTAATGTTAGAGATATGAGTGGTATGAGCAATGCTTTGATGGTGCCTGACGTTGAGTTAAACATATTATTTTTCTCCCGGCATAGCGATTATGTTAAATTTTTATTTCTAGAACGTTGTTGATAAGAGTTGATTAGAACAGTGACAAGTTTGTACTGGTGATTAAAAAAACGCCAACACAAAACGGACCTATGCTCGCACAAACCGGACATTTATAGGTATGCCATTGTTTTAATTGGTTTTATTTTGGGTCTTTTTCGTGCTTTTTTGATCAGAATGTTTTTGGCCATCGTGGTCATATGCTAGTAGGATACGCGCTTACGAATAAGTGCAGGAGAGGTTGTGAGTCAATCGGTTTTTGGTGACATAGGTTTGTACATAGTGGTGGTTTATTTAGCCTCTTTATTGGTTGTTGGCTGGCTGGCCAATCGCTCGCGCCGTGATAATAGTGTCAAAGACTTTTATTTGGCTGGCAGCTCTTTGGGTTTTGTGTCGTTATTTTTTACCATGTACGCCACCCAATATAGCGGCAATACTTTGCTGGCCTTACCGGGTAAAGCCTATCGCACCGGGTTAACCAGCCTTGGGGTAATGTTTGCGGTGATGGGTGTGGCACTGGTGTATTCTGTGTTTGCGCCACGGTTAAATCAGTTGGCCAAAAGCCATCAATTTATTACCATGGGCGACTTTATTCAATGGCGCTATCAAAGTAAATTGTTACGATCGTTAGTCAATGTGGTATTGGTGATCACCTTGGTCAATTATGCCCTTGGTAACTTTAAAGCGGTGGGATTGCTGCTAGAGAGTGCATCTGGCGGAGTGGTGAGCTTTTCAACTGCGATTTTGTGTTTGGCGGTGGTGATGGCCATTTACGAAAGTTTGGGCGGCATGCGCGCCGTGGTATGGACCGACATTATTCAAGGGTTATTGTTAATGGTCGGTTGTTTGGTGATTTTTGTTTGTGTTTCATCGATTAGTGAAACCAGCAGTGTCACCCGTCTTGATGGGTTTATGCAATCGTTGCATGACTTTGCCACCAACCAATGGCAATTTAGTCAGTTTTTTAGCCTGATTGTACTGATTGGGGTGGGGGCAGCTGTGTATCCGCAAGCCATTCAACGTATTTACGCGGCCAAAAACGCGGTGACGATGCGCCGCTCGTATCGATTGATGTTTTTTATGCCGTTGTTAACCACTTTGCCGATGATTTTAGTGGGCATTAGTGTCAGCGAATGGCTACCTTCATTAGACAAGCAACAAAGTGAACAAGCCACCATTTTTGCCATTCAACGGGTGATTGAGTTTTATCCTGCCATGAGTTGGTTATTGATTTTATGTATTGCAGCGGCACTGGCGGCGATTATGTCGACCATCGATTCGGCATTATTGAGCCTTGGTTCAACGGTCACCACCGACTTTTTAGCGCCTTATCTTAATACGTTATCGCAAGACAAAGTGCGTCAAGTGACGCGGGTTGTGTCGTGGTTATTGATGGCGATGGTGGCATTATTGGCCATTTATTTACCGCAGACCATTTGGGCGTTAATGGTGTTTAAATTTGAATTATTAATTCAGTTAGCGCCGGCCATTATTTTGGGCGTACGTTTCACCAAGTTTGGTGCTAATGCGATGATCAATGGTTTACTTGCTGGAGTATTGGTTGCGGTAGTCATCAAAATAACAGCGGGCAGTTTGCTCGGGGTTCATGCTGGTGTGTGGGGGTTGTTGTGTAACTTAGCGGTGATATTGTTGAGCCATCGATTGGTTGATAAGCGTTCTGTTAATGAAGTGGTTGAGGGTAAATAGGGCAAAAGCGTAGTAGCTAAAGAAAAAAAGGCAAAGTCTGAATTGTCTGACAGGATTAACTCAACTTAGCCTGGCTAACAACCCCTGGCGTTGCTGATAATACGCATAAAATGAGACACTCATCATATTAGTTAGAGTTTTGCATGCATCATTTTTAGAAAGGGTATAAACTCATTAATCTTGAAACTGTAAAAATTGGAGAAGCAAATGAAAAGAATAATATTAATGTTAGCATTATCCATTTGTGCATCAATCGCATTAGCTGATGGTAACCCCTCCACATATGATGGCGCGTCAGGGGTCTTAGTTATTCCTGAAGTTAGTGTTGATGGGGTCAAAGGTACCTATAGTGTTACGTTACAAAAAAGAGCACATTCGTTAGGAGATTATGTATTCGATTTGAATAAGGACACTGTTACCCTAAATAACGCTGGTGGTTTTGGAGATTCTCAAGGTGCTGTGCAAGGGCGGCAATATAAGCCACCATATTATGTTTTTAGCCCTGATATTCCTCATGATGTTGTTTCGCATGATTCTGGAGCGATTGGGTTGCAACCGTTTGTTAATAATCTCGCGTGGGAAACGTTCATTGCAATTAATTGGCCTGTTCCAGATGTATTGTTAGAAAGAGGTGTTCCAGACCGTATGAAAGTGATCGGAGGCACTCTAGGCAAGAGTTCAGAAGGGGGGCAAGGTTGCACCAATACCCGCAGGCCCTGTTGTTTGGGAGACATATAAGGATAGTGAAGATATTTATTTGCCGAACGCGGCAAAACCAACCGGTTTTGATCAGGCCGAAAGTATTCCCAAGGCTTGTCAGGACTTGGCATTGCAGCACCCTCAGGCAGCGATGAGAACCCTGACTCAGCCTGCAAAAATCAGTGATGTGTTGGCATCTGATGTTCAGGCATTCACGAATGAGCGTTTAGTGGATCAAAACGGTCAAAATACGTGGTATGACGTGAAATTAAACAGGGTGTATTTTGATTACGTTTTTAGTAATCAGTTTTTTAACATAAATAACCAACCTAAGTCTATTAGCTTTCCGGCTTCTTCAAATACGACCCGTGAACATGGCACATTGAAAGTAAAAGCTGCGTGGAAGGTAATGGGTGGCCAAAATAGCAATCAACCAGATGATGTGGAAAAGTTTTATACAACGGATGCTTTGATTTTTAACAAGACCCAAAATACGTGTGCAAAACAAACGATGGGCTTGGTTGGTTTGCATGTTGTTATGAAGACTGAACAACTCCCTCAATGGATGTGGGCTACATTTGAACATGTTAAGAATGCACCAACACAAGGAGAGACTCCAACAGGTAAATACAATTTTTTTAATGTGAATTGCAAAAACTGTACACAGAACTCTCCACCATCTACTACGACGGATAATACGCCGACTCAAGTTCTTCGAGTTGTTCCAATCAATAGCAATGCTGATTCAGCAAATTCTACGTTTCAAGCGGCTCTGAAAACTCTTAGGGTTGGTAATGTCTGGGCAAACTATCAGCTTGTTGATGCACAATGGGGAGAATCTGCGACTCCATTGGGTGAGCCTAATCAACCTGATTTTTTGGCGAATACTACAATAGAGACGTATTTACAGACTTCGACTCCACCTAATGGTTGTATTAATTGCCATGGTACTATGGCAGGCGATACAGATTTAGATTTTCAATTACTTAAAGCGAGTTCACCATAATCTGATAATAGAAAATACCATGCCTTGCCTTTTACCAATGAGCGCTTTAGAGCAAGTATTTTTTGCGTCTACTTAGAGAGTGACTAGACTAGAGCTAGTTCACTCCTTCCACTTTGCCCAAGGGTCCGAACCTTTAGTTTCTTTTGTGTCTGCTTCCGCAGTCTTGGCAATTTTCTTTTCTTTCTCTGCCTTTATCCGTTCTTCTTTAGGAATTGGAGTGATCTCCATAGGAGAGCAAGGCTGTTGATCTAGATAGATAGTTCTTTGTCTTGGTGATATCAAATATTGTTGGTCGTCCTGCTTACGAAAAATAATTTCGAGGCTAAATCACTTCAACTTGCGCTTACGGCCTGCTGGCTTGCGCCCATCGTGCTTAACATTTGGAGTTACCTCCGCCTGCCCGATGCTTGCTATCTGGTGGTTGACCTACCTTGCCAGAGCGGGACTTTCACCCGCTGGAATTATCGACCTTGCTCGGCCGCACACCCCATTGGTTCTCTGTCGATGCCGTGTGGTGTCACCAGGTGGATGTTCTGACTTGCCTTGGAGGCATACCCCAGTGCGGTTGTAGGTATAAGCGTCTCCATGACACAAGGAAAAACTCCTACTTGGGGATTCTCTTATCCCATAATAAAGCCCAGGTTATCTCACAAACTGGGCTTTAATGAAAGCAAGAAGTGTGCACACTACTCACTTTTATTTAGAAATTTAAACACTACATTGAGCTATGAATCTTCATGAGATAGTCAAGCAGCTCATTACCATTTAAGCTCCCCAATCCGCTGGCATCATCAAAACCAGTTCCTGTCTGAGATAGCGAAGTATCAAGACTTCCTCCAGGACCAGTACCCATTAATGGGTAAGAAATCTCCCCTATTTGAGTGTAGAAGTTTCCATCCCAGTTCGCTTCATCTACGATTTTAAATACATTGGCATTATTAGAGCCCGCAGGCACATCAATGAAGAGATCGTCTCTACGATCACTTGCATAACCTTCATATAACAAAGGATTAATAAACCCAATTTTAGATTGCGAACCATTTTGTTTCTTCAAATCACCAGCAATAACTGCCAATAAACCAGCAGTCAAAGGGGCACCGGCTGAAGTACCACCAGATTGGCCAAACTTGTAGGAATCGGTTGATTCATCATAAGTAACGATTGTATAACGATTAATCGTACCATTCTCGGTATTTCCGCCAGCTAGAACAGAGATATCTGGATATTTCCGAGCATACCCATCCATATCGTCTCCTAAATTATGTTTCTGATAACCTGCATTTAGTACAGGATCATCACTGCTCCACTTACCACTAGATCCAATGGTATTAGATCCCAGAAATCTAAAAGGCACGAATGTACCACCAATTACATTTTCAAATTGCATGCCATTCCACATGCTTTGATCATCTATTAATCCAGTAAGTGAATCGTAAGCACTCCCACCAACCACCATATTTCGAGTAGCATCAAGGTCAACAAAAGGGCTTATATTTAGCTCTGGGGAAAATGAAGTACCTCCTACAGATAGAACTGCAGCATTTCCATCCGAGGCATTAGCCATTGGTTCTCCGAATGGAAATAAGTCTTTACCTTTTTCACTTTCAATATTTAATGTGCCTTGATCACCCGCCGCAATAACTACTGTAATTCCTCTTAAAAGTGCATCAATAGATAATTCCTCAAACGATTCAGAAGTATAGGCCCCAGTTGGAAAGGCTCCAATCGATGAACTTATTATATCAATGTCAAGGTCTTTTCTATAAATTAGCTCTGCATAATCATCCGTTTTTGATGCATAAATCTGTGCATTTGGGGCGATAGACGTTAACACACTTATATCTAGCATTTGCTCAACACTTTCACTACCATTAGGTTCCCTGGTGAGAAGAGATTTAACAGGAGGTACGCTATCGGGATCAATTCCTTGATTCCTTAAATACTGTTGATATTGAGATGATTGCTGCCACTTCAGCATTGCTTGATTACCTCCAGAACCGACGAGGCCAATACGAACGCCTGCCCCACCTGAGGAATCTTTGAGCGATGGAAAATTGTATGCAGATCCTATTTCTTGCGGGTAAAAGGATGTTATTACAGGAACCTTAGGAACCTTAGGAACCTTAGAAACCTTAGAAACCTTAGAAACATCATTAGTTGTATCGACATTGGATTGATCTGAATCAATGGAAGGTTCAAAACCTATTAAGGCTTCACTAAATAGTTCCGAAAGATCACCCTGGGCATACAATGAAGAATCAGAAGTATCAAGGTTTTTATTAATATAATTTCCTGTATTGGCGTCATAAATAAGATTACCATTAGTGAAAGTATTCTCAAATTCCTCTGCACTTACCTTGAATTCAATTGTACGCCTCTCAAGATTAATATCATCATTTGAAACATCTATATTATTGATTTTCAAATAATCTTTAACACTTTGAATATCCCAAGGACTTGCACCGTAGACCTCTGTTAACTCTTTATCATCAAGACTAGACACGTACGAATTCAAATCTTTATAAGAAAGATAAAGCAATTCTTGAGAATTCTTATAAGAAGAAAAATCTCTTAGTTTGTAGGGAAGACCAGATTCAAATTCATCAAGAGCCCTTCTGAGAGTTAACTTAACAGTTATGCTAATATCCCCAAATTCGCTAAGGTCCTTCCCACTTTCAACGGATTCGCGATAATCTGGATTAAAGTTATCTAATGAAAAGTAGTCACTTTGATTAGGCTTAATCCAAACATTCGAGTTAGGGATTTTGTTTGACAAAGGACCAGTAGAGGACACGGCCCATAAAAATTCAAATTTATCATCTGGCACGCGACTCATCGTCACCTTATGGAGCGTATCTGATGGATCTTCGACGCAGGGCAATTTAATGTTCAGATCGTTATCAGTCTTTGCACATTCCTGGCTCACCACTGTCGCATCGGTGATGCCGCCATCATACGTGAAATAGCCGTTTTCATTTCCACTAATGAGGTGGTGAGTCAGTACTACACTATAATTAGCCCCCTTTACCGTGACGCACTGAATATTTAAATTACCTTTAGCATCGACTTTAGCACAGGCGGTTTCTTCTGCAAGTGCCACTCCACTCGCCCCCAGAAGCCCCGGTATCATGAGTAAACTAATTATTTTATTCATCCGTATTTCTCCAACTTTATTATTGTTTTTACATGTAGGCTAATCTCAATACTTCGAGATTAATCACGCGCGAATTCTACCCTAAATGCATCTAGCGGGTATGAGTTTTATCCATGAAGCTGTTTTTGTTGCATATTATTATGATCATGAACACCCATTCTTATGATCGTGAACACCTCCTTTATTCACGCATTGGGTCGGATGTATTTTTACTCTAAGTGTTCACCATCAGTCAAATTTGATTGTGTTTTTC
>Ga0233448_1000826_pt1 | contig 30174 bp, 36 predicted proteins | sample SI_124_October20_2_FD_183015 | JGI IMG/M metagenome (GOLD analysis project Ga0233448, IMG submission 183015) | Seawater microbial communities from Saanich Inlet, British Columbia, Canada - SI_124_October2016_150_MG | ecosystem: Environmental > Aquatic > Marine > Inlet | place: Canada: British... | reverse complement strand
GTTTAAAGGGTGGGCTTAGATGCAAACAATTAATCGATTTTGTAGGAATCTTAGTCTATGGCTAAAACTAAAAACATCTAAACCCGTGCATTTATTTATTAATAATAGCGCACTGAGTTTGAATTTGCGTTTGCGTTCTCTTCAACAAGTTCTTCAATCAGTTCGTAATCTTTATCAGAAACAGTTAACAAGTAACGCCCTGTTGAACTGTAAACAAACGACACATCATTAGCGTTTAATGTTTCAATTAATGCAATGAACTCATGTGTTGATAAATCTTGTATTTTGAATTTCATGTATGTAATTAGGCGTAGGTTTTTACAGAACCTACAAAACTGCTTCAACTACAAAGGATGCTAATACTAGACATCACACACTTGGTATAGCCAAGTGCGTTAACAAACATTATACACAATAATATTTTCATTGATGTATATTTATGTATAATTAGTTGCATGTAGATTACGACTTTGGTCTTGCGCTCAGCGATTCCGTAACTACTAGGTAGCAAATCCTTCCTAATCAATTGATTGCTACCGCACTAAATTACTAGGATATTAATGCATAATAAAGAACAACATTTAATTAACCTAATCAAGAACCCTGACATGTACTGCCGAACTTCGCTCAATAATGAGTACGATGAACTGCGTGTGTTAAAAGGGTTACTTGAAGATTCAATCGATGAAATGCACTTGATGGATGATATCGATATCGAAATACACAGCACCAATCACTTACTAGGTTTTATTGAAAGTTCGTGCAAGCACGCATGGCACTATGATGAAGATGTTAGGTTAACAGTTCACCACGGCAATAGCAAAGGTGAGATTGACATGCATCAACAATTAGATAATATCAATCGTGCTCTAGAGTTTGTTGCTGGGTACCTAGAAGCGCATTATTCAGGCTCTTAGGTTAAGTCGTTTAATTTGGAGTGCTTTTTACAGAAGCACAAAAACTGTCTAAAGGAAAGAGGGCAGTATTACACACGGTACTGCTAGACCGCTATACGAGTGGTGTTCGCCCTTTTGGTTATCGCACTATAAATCAATCCAATAGGAATCCAGTCCACCTTATGTTCTATTACTTATACGCCGATTTCATCATTGTGGTGAAAGATTAAACTTCTACCTAGTCGTTCGGCTTCCAAATCAAGGTGGGTTTGATGTTCGCCTTTCATTTCAAGTAATTCTTCCGCAGTGAATTCTTCAGTTACAACTCGGATTGCATCCTCGTTTAAGTTTAAGCGTTTACGCATTGATTCAACACTAAGTGTATTATGTTTAACTCGCTTAAATCCATCTTTGGTAATTTCAATAGTACCGTTTTCGATACTCTCAAGTATATGGTTCATCATCTTAGACATTAGTGAAGTACCTCATTATCTTGATTAACATAATTACCACAATCACTACAATGTGGAATCAAGGTTAACTTAGGGTTATTGCGTTGTTCGTCTAATAGATACTGAATACCTTCACCAATGTAAGTACCATCAACGCCGAATAACACAAGTAATGATAATTGGTAAGCACTGTAAGTTGTTAATTCACCGATACTGTTATTACTAAGTTCACCTGCAAGTTGTTCTTGACTAATGTTAATTAAGATGCGATTTAAGTTCTTCTGTTGAATTGAAAATAGTTGCAGTACATCTTCATCACTTGTTCGAATCCAATCTTGAAATTCAGATTGAATTGGTGAGATTTCAGATTGTTCACCCAGTTTTCCAATTGCTAACCAAAGCATTTCTACTTGCGATGATTGTTTTGCATCACCTGTTACTCTAGCGGTGTCGTTTTCGATATTAATACTGTATTCGTTAAAAGTCTTATTCATGTTATTTCCTAGTAGTTAAAAAATTAGTGCGGTACTGACTATGAGCAAAAACAGTACCTAGTTAGTGGGATAATAATAGAACCACCAACATGTAAATCATTATACACAGGTATTTCGAACAATGTTGTTTTACTTGCATCTATTTATGTTGACAAGATATTTTACTGTGGTATACTAGACCTCGATTGGACAAAAGTTCAATCGCTTTTAACTAAAAGGAGTAAATTATGTTCAATGGTAATAAACAAAGGTACTGTACAGAAGTAGTAGATAAATCAATGATTATTGGCGACAGAGAGGTTTATGTCGATTCTAAATTCACATATGATAACGATAGCGACGGTGCATTGCACTCTGTTTTTTTGATGTTTTACGGTGGCGGTGCTAGGGATGTATTAATTGATGCATACGACGACATCGCACAGAGCACAGAGATGCTATTAGCAATCGAGCAGTTAGTTGGTCACAAAGTAAAATTAGTACCTGAGTTCGCCGAAACTTGGTGGAGTAAATGGGTAACTGATGAAACAGGCGTATGCTTCGCTGAGGTGGTATAATGGCTGGCAGGTAAGTAATAACTAACCCGCTGATTTGGCGGGTTTTTTATGCACGCTCGAAGAACTTATTGAACATGTACGCTTGGTCTTCACTAGCAGTTGAATCGTACATGTGCTCTTTGAAATAAGGCAAGTACAAATCCCATCTATCAGACATCCAAAGCAATAGGTGGTCAATGTCCGTAGTACCTCTGAACTTTGCATTCTCGTGCCTTTTAATATGTTTTAATAGGATGGTTAGGGGTAGTGTCCAATCTTCTAAATTACCCGTACCCTTGCTCTCGTAATCAACACCGTGCTCTTTATAAAACTCTAGCATAGCAACGAACAAATCATTACCAGCCATTGAATCTTGATGCTCGACATCTGTTAACTTGTCGAAGTCCGTTGAGTTGAGGTAGAAGTAGTCGTCATTACCTGTTTCAGTAGCAATCTTAACAAGCACTGTATCTGTTCTAGGTGTAGTAATCCATTGAGCAGTGTAATCATCGATGTAATGATTAACAGCGGTAACAATTGTTTCATCACCAATCCATTCGTATTTGCTGAAGTCGTACTCAGTACCAATATATTCACAGGTGAAATTAAGTTGGTGATTAGCAAGTCTTGACCACAGCAGTAAATCACCTAATCGCTTTTTCGTTATTACTTTTGATTTGTAAATCATTTAATCTAGACCTCAAGTTTAATTAAAGCAATAGTTTACACGCTTCTTGAGCGTAAGTAAATAGTTTTAATATATTCAAAGGTGTTTAACTGAGCATGTCAAGTCCATTTTATTGAACCTGTTAACAATTGAATTGACATTTTTGCTATTGAGATTTTCTAAGTAAACCCCATCGTGAACAATTAGTCTGATGTTAGTTTCAAAACCTTCGAGTGCTGTACGCATTGCTTGTGCTTCAAACTGTTGGAATAAGTAATTTACTGTTGATGATTTCTTCAAAGGCTTTTTAAGATTGTCACCGATGTGAATTTCTTTGATTTTTAGTTTCATCAAGTGCTTGTTTTTCTGCATCATCACTTTGTGTAGTTTATCGAACTCAGTAATGTAAGATTTAATGAAAGGCATCTTCTTGAATCGTTCACCTTCTTCAAATGTGAAAGTACCATCCCGCTGTAAACTATGTCTAAACGCTTTTGCAATATCGTTGTTACTGAATTTGAGCGATGCACCTAGCCCGATTGCTGTTAATGCTCGCTTTGCCTTCTTGATATTATCATCTGTAGCACTACCGAATGTGTAGGTTGCAACTTCGGCACGCACAGCATCTTTGAATCTGATTGAGCGTTTAATACTTGGACAATAGATTCTGTACTTGATTGCTTGTTGTTTGAAGTACGAGTTACTACATGCATCAATGTCAATCTCAACACAGCCACTGAAACACGCAGACCGAACTACACTAGGTGCATTTTGAACATTGATGAATTTGTTACCTTTGTAGTACTTACGACCAAACACCGATGTGAACCACTGCATTGGGATGTAACCTACAACTGCATTCAGTTTCAAAAAACTAATAGCAATTGATTTATGTTCATCATCTGTGGTTGTATCGATGAATTGCTTTAGTGCTTGTGAATTGATTTTGATATTATCAACAGCGAAGGTGGTATTTTCAATGGCACGAACAACTGCTTTGGGTGTAGTGGCGTACATAACAATTCGATGAAGTTCTTTACTAGGTGCAACTAACGGAATACCATATCGCTTAGAGCCTTGTTTAATGATTTTCATTAACGGGTTCAGTTCTTGCATTTGCTTCCAATACAACACTTGTGTTTTAACACCTTGAACTCTGAACTTCTTGTTATTGAAAATCCTTCTATCAAACCTAAACTTGTAATTGAAGTTACCATCTTTGATTTCAAGGTCACGACTATACCTTCTAATAATGAACTGCTTAACTACTTCATCGTAAATGATTTGTACTTGCTTACTTGATTTAACTACTGAGTAGTTGTACTTGCTTTCTATTAAGTCTGAAGTCTTACTGATATAATCATGTCTGAATTGATTAACTGCTTTAGTCTTAATGTCAATTGCTTTGGTTAGTACTTGGTTAGTAGTTGGGTTTATGTCTGTGTTAGTAGTAATCATGTCTGTGTGTTAGTAGTTAAAGTTTAGTTCACTATTAACGAGGTACACTGCGTGTACCGTCGTGTTGTAATAGTTGGTGTATTATGCGTGGGTATTTCCCTATTATTATTAATTAAAAAACAAGGGAGGGAACACAACTGTCTTATGCACACCTATTATACACATTTAAACACGCTTAAACACACATTACTTTATTTATTATTTAGCACTTCAAACATCTTATAAATACAATCAACATTAACCAATATTAGACAATCATTATGAAGTATCAAGAAGCAGTAGACTTAGGTTTAGAGGAATACATTCCAGACAAGCCTTGTGCTAGAGGTCATCAATTACGCAAGGTAGTTGGTAGGTTCTGTATTGAATGCAAAGAGTTCACTGATAATCGTTACAAGCATGACCCTGTTAAGAAAGAGAAAGCCGCTAAGTGGCAAAAGGCTTATCGCAAAGAGCAAGGTGATGCTTATCGAAAGTACATCAAGGATTATATGACCGAGTACAGAAAGACCGACAAGCACAAGGCTTGGGTTAAGAACTACTACGATACCAACATATCACCAAAGGCAAAACCTAAAAGTGAATGACCATTTACGCAAGCATTTAAAATCGAACTACAAATTAAAAAATCACACTCGTGGTCATTTAGATAATGTTGAATTTATTGTTGAAGGTAACTTCTTCATTGAGTTGACAAAGTGTACTGAGTACAACTGTGGTAGTTGTGATAAAGTCTTTGATTCACCACCAATTGTTTATTGGCGTTATAATAAATCAAAAAAGCAATGGAATGGTAGATGTACCTGTAAGAAAGTATTCAAATCGTAGCAACACATGCTCTAATTTGGATTATTATTAAGCACAGGTACTACTAGTTAAGTTTACTTAAATAATGCGCACAATGCGGAATTGCTTGCTCCATTACTGCTTCAATATCAACGATTAAATCCAGGTATTTGATTTTGTCCTGAACTTCGAGTAATGCCGCATCGATAATATCACTAACTTGCGCTTTTGTGATGTAATGGTCTAATGCTCTGAGTTTTTTGACATCGATTGTGTTGGGTAAATCTGTTTCGTCAATGAATGTGATGTGAATCTTATCGATAAAATCAGTACTGAACTCACCCTTATCGACTGAATCGATTAGGTTCTTCCACTCATGGATTAGCACATCGTTTGTGCTTACGCCTACTTTAATTCCCATCGCACTTACAATCACACACAGTTGGTTGCTGTGGTGACATCATTGTCATTGCTTGTTGTGGCATTTGCATGAACTGTTGAAAGAAAGCGTAGGCACTAATACTTAATACCATACTTGTTAAAAACACTAGGGTACATTTATTCATAATATTATTTATGGGCATGGGTTCGGGTTAACCCAGTTAGCACCGTACACATACATTTGTGTTACTGGGTCATAATATGCTTGATGAATAAGAGTAATATCGTAAGCATCGGGATATACTAGCGCAGTACATCCATCAAATAAAGCCCAAGTTGATGTTGAGTGTGTTGTATTAACATTTGTTATACAAACTAATGAAGTACAGTCTTTCCATGTGTTAACGAACTGTGACCCTGCATCAGTATCAATTAATGGGAATGCAGTTAATGAACTACATCCTTCCCAAATTTCACTGAAATCAGTTACATTACTTGTATCAATTGATGGGAATGCAGTTAATGAACTACAGAATTGCCACGCTTCATCAAGATGAGTTACATTACTTGTATCAATTGATGGGAATGCAGTTAATGAACTACAGCCACTCCAAGTCGACCTAAGATAAGTTACATTACTTGTATCAATTAATGGGAATGCAGTTAATGAACTACAGCCACTCCAAGCCCCAGCAAGATAAGTTACATTACTTGTATCAATTGATGGGAATGCAGTTAATGAACTACAGCCACTCCAAGTCGACCCAAGATAAGTTACATTACTTGTATCAATTAATGGGAATGCAGTTAATGAACTACAGCCACTCCAAGTTTGCACAAAGCCAGTAACAGGGTAACCGTCAATAACACTACTTGTATCAATAGATGGCATTGTTACTAATGCAGTACAGTTATTAAATGCATTTTTCATGTTCGTGACATTACTTGTACTAAGACCTGTGATTGTAGTTAATGCAGTACAATTCATGAACATTTGGTCCATGTTTGTAATACCACTCATGTCAAATATCTCAACATCTGTTACTACAGTTGAATTAATTTGTATATTAGTGAAGTGGGTTTGTGAAGAATTGTCATGTCCAATTACACTTAAAGTACCTGAACTTGCAAATGTGTGTGTAAATGTACCTGTATAGCCATAAATATCATACCCAAGTCCATCGCCTTCCCAATCAATATAACCAACACCACCATTGAATGTAATACTAACATCACCTACACCATGTGTAATTGTTGATGCAAATGAATATCTATCAGTAGTGAATCTAATTAAATTAACATCCGTTACTGCATCACTATTAAAGCCCGAAGCACTTGACTGCACTGCATTATCATCTATTAGTAGGTAGTAATCAGTTTCTTGTAGTACATTTGAAATTGGCACTTCTAATATATTGCCACTTGTAATCGACAATGTAGTTACATTAAATGTTTGGTGAACAACACCACTACCATCGTACAATACAACATTACCTGCATTGGTTGATATCGATTGGTCGTAAGTTACTTTAATTGTGTAATCATCAATTAACCAAGGCTCAGCACTTCCATGAAATGCACTACTACTAACACTTGGCATATTAGCAGTAGTAAAGTTGAATGTCGTTGTATCACTAAAGCCTGTGTAATCAAACCCTGCATCGGTATCAGTTAAAGCACCACTATCAATGTTGATGTAATAACCTGTGTTAGGGTCTAAATTACTTGCATTGAATGTAACTACATTATTAACAATACTAACTGTTGCGATTGGATATGTTTGATGTAATGTGCCGTCTGCTTTGAATAATGTAATATCACCTGTGCCTGCTATTACATTTTGGTCAAATGTTAAACTAATAGTCGGATTCTTAACAACATCAACACCATTATCGCTTGGCGATGTACTAGTTAATACAGGTTGATTTTCAGTTGTGAAGTTCCAAGTTGTATTATCACTAATACCAGCGTATTCAAATGATGATGAACTTGCTTTTAATGCATCGCTATCAATTTGAATACTGTACTCAATTCCTGGGTTAATAGCATCTAGTACATTAATGTCTAATGCTAGTGCTGTAGTACCCAATCCAGTGACAGTTGTAATTGCGTATGTTGAATCAAGAACACCTTCTTTGTACAAGTAAACATTTGCTGAACTGTTATTAACAACTACAGGTGTGTTAAATGTCATTGAAATATCAGTATCAGGGTCTAGTTCAACTGTATCGTCACTAGGCACTGTACTAACAATTACAGGCTGTGCTGTTGTAGTGTAGTTCAATTCACTTACTGAAGTAATTCCACCCCAACTCATTGCTGAACTTGTTGCTCTTACTAAATCGTCGTCTGCAAGAATATAGTAACTTTCTCCACCACCATTAACTGGTATTGTAAATGTTGTGCTTACTAAGTTATTAACAATAGTAACATCACTACCACCTGCACTAGTTGATTGAACTGTACTGCCGTCGCCTTTGTATAAAACAATTACACCTGTGTTGAATGCTACATTCTCATTGAATGTAAATTGAACAAACAATGTCGTGTTACTATGAACAGTGTTGTGTGTTGGACTTACTGCTGTGTAATAAGGCACTGCACCCGAAGTGAATGTATGTGTTGCTGTATTTGATTCTGCTGTGTTGTAAAACCCATTATGTTGGACTATATTAGCATCGTATAATACATAATAACTCGTACTAGGGTCTAAATCAACACTAGGGTTAATTGAAATTTCACCTGTACCTGCATTGTAAGCACTTATAACATCAATGGTGTCTAATAAAGTACCATCTGCTTTGTAAAAGTACAAGTTACCTGTACCCGCACCAACACTATTCGATGCTGTTAATATAATATTAGCAGTTCTGTGTGCTGGTGTTGTTGTTTGTAATACTAATGTTGGTAATGCACCAGTTGTGAACTTAATCACATTGTTTGCTGTAATGCCAATAAACCAAAACCCTGCATCAGTATCGTAAATTGCTTGATTATCAATAGTGATGTAATAACTTGTACTAGGGTCTAAATTAGTTGCATCGAACTGAACAGTGTTGTTACTAAAACTAACCGTAGTAATGTCAATTGTTTGATGTAATGTACCACCCACTTCGTAGATTTTAATATCACCTGTGCCTGCTTGCACATCTTGGTCAAAGTTTAATGTAACTGTAGTTGATTTAGCAGTATCAGTTGCATTTAATATAGGTGTAAAACTACTTAACAAAGGTGCTGTATCTGCAGTAAATGAGAATGCTGTTGTACTACTAATACCTGGGAATGCAAATAAATCACTATCTCTAACAGCACCTGCATCCATCAACACATAGTATTCAACCCCTGCTTCAAACGGACTTGCTGGTGTGAATGTAATTGTGTCATTAACAATACTTACAGTAGTGATGTCAAATGTTTCAACAAGTGTGTTTCCTACTGTTTTATGCAAGTAGATGTTACCTGTGTTAGCATAGATGTTAATGTCTGCTGTAATGCTTAGATAAGTGCTTCCAATTGTGCCTGTTGCATCATCGATTGGTGATGTACTAACTAAAGCAGGAGGAGTGTTTGTGCTGAATGTAAATTGTGCAGTGTCTGTAATCGCATCGTTGCCTGAACGACTACCATCTGTTGATTCGACAAAACTTGCATCAACTAGTACATAATAATCAGTACCTGCACCAAATATTGAACCTGGGTTAATCGTTACTCTACTCATTCTTAATCCTTATGTTATTACTACTCTAGCGTCTGTTGCATCAAATGAGTCGACTAAAACACCAGATGATGTATAAACATGTGCTTGACCTGGACCTGTTTGAATAGGTCTGTCAAACTCCATCTGTATGCCCGTGTCGGCAATGTTTGCGGTTGAACCTGCTGTTGGTACTGTACTTAGTATTGCAGGTCCTGTGTCTGTTGTAAATGTAAAGAAGGTAGTGTCAGTAATACCTGCCCATGTGTAACCACACGCATCCGTGAGCGTACCAGCATCTGCTAATATATAATATTCAATGCCTTGTTCTAAATCTCGAGTAGGGTTAATTGTTACAGTACTACCGCTAATATTAATAATGCCACTTGTCATATTACTATCAAATGATGTAGTTACCGACAATGTCTGTACTAAAGTAGAGTCTGCTTTGTGTATGTAAAAGTTACCTGTGCCCACTGACATACTGCGATTGAAAGTAAGAGTTAACTCAGTTTCGATGTCGACATCAATAGTATCATCCGTTGGTGAGGTTGAAACTACTGTTAATGGACTTGATGCAGTGAACATCATTGCAGTTACATCAGTTTCGCCTGGAGATGATTGGTTTGCTAGTCCTGTTAAACCACAGTTACCTGTTGCAGTATTGTCAGTAATAACCAACCCTGCGTCTAAGGTAATAAAGTAATCCGTGCCAGGCACTAATTCGGCAATAAACGGTGTTTCAACTGAAATACCAACAACAGTACACGCACCAATAGCGAATGTTTCAACTGTTGATGTTGTGCCATTACCATTGTCTTTGTGTAATACTATATTGCCTGCACCTGCAACTACATACTGATTAAAATCTAATGTAATTGTGTTCTGTGTATTACAAATAGTACCTGTCGGTGAATAACTTGTTCTAGATAGTGCAGTTGGTGTGTTTAAAGAGCCTGCTACTGAATAAGGGTCTGCACTGTATCTAGATGTATTGAAGTTCCACGGTGTAGGCAATACAATCGCAGGAGATAAACACCCATCGCAGTACTCGACAATACCTTCGTCCATCAATATGTAGTAGTCTGTGCCTAATGTTCTGTCGGCAAATGGTAGTTCAATGGTATTGTTATCAATTACCAATGACGATTCAGGTAATGTTTCAACTAAAGTACCATCACTCTCGTACAAATCAACATTACCCAATCCTAATGTCAATGGTGTGTAAATGTCTGTGTTGTCGTATACAATAAAGTACGAACCTGTAATAGGTGCTGTATTACTGCCATCACTTGGATAAGTGCCTGATTGTGTTAAGTTGCATGTTACTACTGGTGGAACTACTGGGTCTGTAGGCTCACCTGTATCGGGGTTTATTGTATTTGGAACCCAGTTAGTACCATCCCAAAACAGCACTGCATTAACAGCAGGTGCACTAGTTGTAGTATCAACATCGGTTAAATCATCAATCAACTGCGGTGCAACTACTGTAGCACCTTGTGTTGCTGTAACTAAATCATTAATAAAGTCTTGGTCTGCAACCAATGCTTCTGCCATTTGTTCAGTTGGTGTTCCACCTGTTGAACTTGGAAAGAAGTCGTCTAGTATCGCATCAATCAATGATGTATTAGGGTCACCATCAAACAACACATCTAAGTTGTTCATCAATGTCATTAAACCTAAGTTTAATAGTTGACCACCAATTGAAACATCATCAGGCAAGTTGTCAGGCTCTTGTACAGGTACATAAGCAATTAACCCACTAGCATTACTGTAAGGTCCAGTTGTGATGTTATTCATACCACGAACCTTCACATACAAATCACCAAGGTTAAGTTGAGTGTACTTTAACTGTACTGCTTGATTCTCATTGAATGCACTACCATCAGTGTTACTTTGTGTGCCTACTTTAACATAGGTTCTGTCGATGTCATTAGCAACACTTGTGTCGTGTGTAACCCAAAACTCCATTTCATCTACAATACCGCTCGGTACTAGTGCATCTATTAGAATGTGTGGACTTGAACCCGTGCCGTTGTTTGTTACATTCGGTTGGTTGGGTTTACCAATACTACCAATGCTTAATAAGCCATCATCTGTTTCAATTGCAAATTCGCTAATGTTATATGTGTAAACATCTGCATCATATTCAATACATTTAAAATCTAGTACAATTGCATTTGAAGTTTCAACTTCTTTAACATTAACAACTCTGAACACTTTGTTAGTGTAATTGTAAACACTTGATGAAACATCAATTAGTTCACCTGCTTTAATGTGCATGAAACTATAGTCTGCTTTGAAACTAATAATCTTATCAACACGCGATTGTTTTAAATCAATTAATCCAACTTTAAGTGCAGTACTTTGTTTATTAGTAAATGGTAATACCATTCGCAATGTGTTATCAGGTTCGTTGTTAAACAAATCAGCACCAGGTATGTCAATCTTAACAAAGTCTGTTGTGTCTAATATGTCAGTGTTCTGATACTGAACTTCAGCACTATTGTACAATGATGTAAGTGAAGTTCCACTTACCGAAATAGTATCAATTATATTACTATCATCAAAACTTGCTACTGATGAACCTGCTTTATTAATAATAACTGACCACTTACCTTCGTGTATGTCGTAACTTAACCATGAGCCTGTTGCTTTAGCAATTGCTTGCATGTTGTTTAATACATTCGTACCTGTATTAACTAGACCATTGATTCTTGCTTGTCCAACTTGTGATGAACCTGATGCATCAGTGTAAGTGAAACCCGATGCTACATGCGTGTTTAAATCATCTAAGCCTGTAATGTCACTTACATTGATGTTACCACCGTACACATTGTTAGTCATGTAGTCGTTTAGAACATCACCAGGCATGTCTGTGCTGTTAGTGATGTGAAATACACACTCAGGTAGCCCAACTACATTCTTCGAACGATTGTAATTAACTTCAACGATTGCGTACAACAACCCTGACATTGGGTGCGATACTGCACTCCAATTATCAAACAATGTATCAGGTGCAGGACCACCATTAAGCGGTGTGCTTTCTTTGTACAAGTAAACTTTAATTAATCCATCAACACTAGGGTCTTGATTGCCTGCACTATCAATAGTTTCACTAGCAGTGAATCCATCTACATCAAACACAACTCTATTGTTATTGAAGTAAACATTATCTAAAGTGTAACTTGATGCAGTACCATCAATTGCATTACCTGTTAACTCACTTAAAGTTAAGCAGTAACGCATTTGTTTGTAATCACTGCTTAACTGTGCATCAGTAATACTGCCCGCGAAGTAAGCACTACCGTACAGTACTGGTATTTTAGTTTCAGTACTTGGGTTAAGTTGTAATCTAGCACCTTCATCAATTGTTTCTGTTGATGTGGTATCTGAAACATTGTCTGTTAATAAGCGCGATGCGTAACCTAATATAGCAGTCTTTGCTAAGTTAGACCCGAAACTATTACCACCTAACCATTTAAACGCATCTCCAAAGAAACTCATTTCGGTGCTCCAAAGTTATAATTTGAACTTGCTAATGCATGAACTCGACCCATGCTACTTTCACCACTAAAATCAACAGGGTTAGTTCTGCGCCCACTTACCTTCTTGTTTAATACTTCAACAATACTATTACAAGCCAATGCTATTGTAGTAACTGCTACATTCGTTGAATGATTAACCTTATCAGTGATGCTGTAATTGCTAACAATACCTTTGAACTTCATTGATGGGTTGTTTGGTATCGATAATAAAGTACCATTAGTATTGAATAAACCTCTGTAGATTTCAATTGATGAACCTTTAATGTCGTGAGTTAATATATCACTAACCTCTGTTGATGGTATGCCACTAATAGTAATACTAAGTTTTGATGCACTTGCTTTCAACTCTGAAGTTGTTCCACCTATGCTTAATAAGTTACCAATGCTAGTATATGTATCACCACCAAAAGTTACTGCAGTATTGTAATCACTTAGTAACTCAGTTCCTAAGTCGGGTATTACCCACTTAATAAACATTGCACTTTCAAGTCCACTATAATTGCTTAAATCAATCATACTAAATTCTCATGAAATACAAATGCGCCTGACCAACTAACTTGATTGCGTTGAAATATAGTCCAAGTAGGCATAGTTACACAGATAACATTCCATGTTTGTCCTGAACTCAACATACCGTTGTGTAGCCAATTAGTGTAACCTGCGTTAGTGAACGCAATTGTTTCAACTGAGAATCTATTAGCACTTTCGATTGATTGAATTTGTGTTGCTACTTCATTCCACGGCATGCCGTTCGGTAACTTAACTGTGAATGTTTTGCCTGTAGTACCTCTACTAGTAGCACGCACAGTACCATCTCGTGCTATTGTTTGCCCTACCATTGCTTTGCTATCGATAGCAATTGTTTCTGCGTGGTCTATAATCCATTGAAAACTCATATCTTGCTCCTATGCAAATGATGGTAGTGTTTCTCTACCTTGTTCAGTTAATGCAAATAAAAACTCAGGGTCGCTTGCTAGTAGTGCTTGGAAACTAGGTGCATCAACTGCATTGATGTTGTATGTAACATTAGATGCTGAACCTTTACTAACATTAGCAGGACCTTCTACTAATTCAGGACCTGCTTCACCAACAACACCGTACCTGCCGTTCGGTATTACACCACCACCTGCAAAGTAACCAGCAAACAAGTTGCCTAAACTACTACCTGCACTACTAGCACCACCCATAATGTTTGCGGCTAACTTCTTGCTTTGTATTCTAAGCATATCGTCAATTACTGACTGTGCAAAAGACTTAAAGTTCATCTTGCCTGTTTTAGCGAAGTTGAAAATTGCATCTTCCATGTTCTGTGTTACTGAATTGAATATAGTCTTAGCGTTGTTAGCGGCATCAAATGCGGCTTCTTGATATTCTTTAAATGCATCTTTCCATGATTCTGCCCAAGTCTTTGATTGTTCAACTTGTTCTTCAACTTCATCGCCAAAGCCTTCAAGTGCATTAAGACTTGCTTCAAATTCTTCTTGTAAGTACTGAACGAACTCAGTTGCTTTTGCTTTGTTAATAACACCTTTGTCTAGTGCTTTAACAACAATAGCAACTTGTTTGTTGTATTCTCTCCACAATGCAACTGAAGGGTCCATTGTTTCTTCAATACCTTCAATTGCTTTCTTGAGTTCAATAAGACCTGAAACATTACCTGTTCCAACATTGAGTGTTGTATCTCGATTGCGTAATATTGATATTTGCTTATCAATATTGGCTATTTGCTTTAATGTGGCTTCTTTCTGACTGGCTCCTGCATTAAGTGTTAAGTCGCCTTCTAATGTTTTACGGAATTCAACTAACTTGTTTATCTTTTCGAGTACTTCTGCTTCTGTCATAACAGACAGAAGACGGTCTTTAACAGTATTGGTGGCTTTTCTAGTAACTGCATCCAATCCGCTTTGCTTCTCGTCTAGTTCGTCGCTAGCACCAATAAACATTTTAAGTACTTCATATGCGCCCCATATAGCGGCGGCAACTAATCCCCACGCACCTACGAAACGAATAACTATCTTTCCAAAACTACTAAGCATCAACTTTGCACCTGCAATAGCACCAGTGAATTCACCAAATGCTTTTATTAAAACGGTAAACTGTGCGGTTTTCTTCATTATACCAAGGGCAGCCCAAGCAACTACAAAGGTTTTAAATGTTGTTGCTAGTGCACTCATGTTCTCCCAAACAAAACGAACTGCGTCGCCCAATGATTTAAATGCATCTCGCATTGCTAAAATTGCTTCTTTGTTTTTGAGCATAGTGGATAAGTCGTCCGAAATGCTTTTGATTACTGGTGCTAACTCAGCGGCAAGTATTTGTCCAATTGCACTGAATTGACTACTTACTTTAGTCCATGCATCTTTTGCTCTTGTTGCTGATTCAACTGTATTTTTGTCAAGTACTATACCCAGGTCTTCTGCTTCGGCACGCATTGCGCTTAAACCACTAACTCCATCTTGGAGCATGTTCACCATCTGTGCGCCTTCCATGTCGAACGCGGCAACTGCTAGTCTTAGTTTTTCTTGTTCGTTGGCACTACCACTAATTGCACCCATGTAATCCATGAACACAGCGTTAATGTTACGCATACTACCATCTTGGTTCTTGAACTTAATACCAAGTGCTTCTAAGTCTTTTGCTAGTACACCAGTACCATTGCCTGCTTCACCAACTCGTCTACTAAATCGCTGTAGCGATGTATCAAGTTGTAGTGTTGACATACCTGCTAATTCAGCGGCGTGTCTAAGTTCTTGTAGTGCATCAATAGAAAAGCCTGTTTTGTTTGCTACTTTGCCTAATGCATCAGAGGCATCCAACGACTTCTTAATAAACATACCAAAGCCAACTAATGCTGTAGTTGTTAAAATACCCTTGAACTTACTGAATACTTTATTAGACTGCTTAACAGCCTTGTTAGTTTTATCGACTTTTTTCTTTAAATCAGTAAGACCTTTTAGTGCTTGTCTTACATTTAAATCGATGTCATAGACTAGTTCTGCCATGCTACTTCCTCATTAGTTTCTTGATTAACTTAGTAATGTACTCGGTAGTAGGTTTAGACATACCACGCTTTGCTTGCTTTGACCATCCTGCATCAAGGTAAGTTGCGTACTTGTACTTCGCTTTGATTTTGCCACCACTGAGTTTAGTACTTCGTTTAGCATGACCTGTATCGATAGGTGTTTTGTTGACAAAGAACTTGGTTGCCTTCTTAGACAACTGCTTCAGTTCTTTTTCAATTCTTGCTAGTGATGGTGTTACTTTATCTTTAATTGATTTACTCATTACTTAACCTTTTTAACCGCTTCTTCTAGTGTATTTATATCTAATTCATTGGTAGGCTTAGCACTGCTGTTGTGGTATTTCTCAAAGGACAATGCCATGTCCATAACATACAAATCAATAGTATTAGCATCGTCTAATATGCGACTAGGTAACATATGATAGCGTGATGCCATCATATCAATCATGATAACTTGTGAAAGTTCAGGGTCGTCGGGTGATATTTCCGACCTAACTACTTTCCCAGTGTTTCAACAACCTTACCGATTACTTGCATTAACACGGTAGTAGGTAATGTAACTTCTTCTGTAATGATTTGATTGCCGTCTTCATCAAGCACTAAATCACGAACTGAATCCATGATTGTATCGAAGTTACTACCTTCAATGTTTGCTAACTTAACGAACTGTTTCATTGGTTGTCTATCCCAAGTCCAAAACTCAAGTGCTTCGCCGTACTCTTTGACGATTTCCTTTGAGGTTAATTCAACTTTTATTAGTTTGGGTTTACTTGCTAATTCTGCTAATTTCATCTTTTAATCCTGTTTTAAATAGTGTATTAATGCAATACTAAATCCAACCCTAGACTTAATCTTAGTAATAGTACTTTCAATTGAATCAAGTTCGTTTTTAGTTTTTGCTACTTCTGCTTCTAGTGTTGCAAGCAATTCTTTATCTGTTAATTCTTCAAATCTCATCACCCAAAAAGGGGTCATATAGACCCCTTCGTGTTGATTAATTAAGTGTTAAGTTACGCTACTGTACCTTGCGTAAACGAACCACTAACATCAATAGTAATCGGTGACACCCAAACTGGAGCATCAGGGTTTACCGTAGGCGACATGCCCGTGATATAACCTGTTGCTTCAACATATTTGTCACCCGTTGATGTACCTGCCCAATAAACACGAATGTCAACTTGTGTTTTGTTATTGGATAAGTTGAACACACCATCAGCATCCGCACCTGTACCTACACCTGTACCGTAAAAGGTATCGGGGTCAAGTACCATGTTAAATGTTACTTGGTTGGTTGCTGTAGTTGATACAACGAACTCTGAAGTCGTATCAAGTTGTTTCCAACGGAATTGTCCGTTACTATTGTTAACTGTTACATCTTGCAAACCAGGTAAGGTAATCGCATCGGTGGTTAAATCACCTACATGCGCTATCTTAATAGTTGCGAAGTTGCCAGTTCCTGCTACATTAATATTTGCCATTATAAATTCTCCTATGTAATGGTGGTAAATCGATACAAAACACTTGTAATAATTACATCGTCGTCGTACGAAGTTGAAATATCACATTCTCTGTCATAAGCATTGCTTATCAAAGAGGTGTCTTTTGTACCAAGCAACACAGTCTTAACTGTGTCGTAGTCGGTTGGTAAAGTCTTAGCATCATTGACAACAAACACACCAATAGTTGTTGTAGTTTTCATGACATCACTGCCATTCAATACCTGAACAATAACTTCTTGGTCTGTTTGAGGTTCATCAACATAGATTACCTTTGGATTGAGTTGGTAAAGAGGTTCGCCGTTGCTAGTCCATGGCAGGTCAGTGCTTACACTGTATGCACCTAATGCTTGGGTTTGCAAATGCTGTATTATCTCTGTTTTCATCGCTGTAAATGTAGGTTAGGTGCTGATTGTTGAACTTCAGTGCTAGTAACAGTACCTGATGAATCTGCATCGTACCAATCACCATCAACTAATAGTTCTTCAAACAACTCCGTAAATCTACTTCTATAATACTCAATCTTATTGTAATCTGCACTACTTTCATCGAAGTTCGCTAACTTAGGAAGAATGTACTGAAACATTGCGAAGTAAACGCATAGGTCAGTAAAATCTTCAGTTCGCACAATACTTGACACATCTAATGCATCGGGTATTGATGAACCTGAATATGCTTTCCACCAATCACTGGCTTTCAACTTATTCAGAATTCTAATAGTACTGCGTATTAATGTATTTTCAACATCCAATGATGTAATGCCCTCATTGATAGCAAACAGACGGTCATCCATGTTAATAACATCTTGATAGTCTGCAAAACTAACAACAGAACCGTTTTCTACTATGAAGGACATCTATCTAAACCTTACGCCGCTTTACCGATTAACTGAACACCGCCTGCCGCATTAATAATGCCACTTCCTACTACAGCACTAACAACTACATCAGTTGCTTTACCTTTAGCAGAACGCTCTTGTTCAACTTCAATTCCACCACGCATAGCAACACCAATTGCTGTACTTACAAACACTGCGCCTGTAGATTCATTATCAGTACCTGCATCAGCACCATCAGCCGCAACTACTGCGCTTGATTCGTAGATGTCAACACCTGCGATTGTACCTAAGTAGAATGCACCTAGTACACGCTCACCACCTGCTAAAGTACCTGCTAATGCAATCTTAATAGGTAATGCCGCTAATGGGTTAAGTACACAACTGTAACGCCCAACATGTCCTGATGCTCTTAGTAAAGATGCCGCACGCATAATGTCTGCAATATCCAAATCATCAGTTGTAGCACCAATAGTACCACCAGTGAATGAACTGAAGTTAGCAAATGCACCTAAGTCGATGCCTTCTGCTACTGCCATACCTGCTTGCATACCTAAGTCGTTCATTACATTAGATGAAGAACCACCTTGGTCCATGTCTTTAACACGGTTGTAAACACCCAACTCTGTCATCGTTAGTGTTGCTGAAGTTGCGCCTGTATTTGCATCAGCGAATTCATCACTACCGTTCTTGCCTGCCGCTGTCATTGATGCGTACACTGGAACTTGAACTGAGTTACCTGTTCCAGGTGCAACATTGTAAGTAGTACCTACAACTCGTGCGATTGAATTTTCGTATGTAGCGAACTGTGCCGCTGTAATTAAAGTACCAATCATTTGGTCTGTAATTGTATTTGCCATTTTTCTTTCTCCTTAAATTATAATGGTCACATCATGCCCTGTTTGGACTGATGCTCTTTAAATTTGGCTCTATCGGAAGCCTTAGTCATATCTAATTGGGTAGGGTCAAATGTATTGCCACCAGTATCAGTAACATTACCTGTTCCACTACCTTTCGGACCTGCTTGAACGAAATGCGGGTTTGTTTGTAGAAACTCTTGAACTAACTCACTAACTTGCATTGGGTCACCACTTTCGGTGTACCGTACTTGCTGTGTGCTTGAATCTAAAACTTCTACACTACCATCATTCAATTTAACTTGCCCTTGCAACAACTGAACTACTTGATTTGGATTAATTGCATGTTTTGCTGATGCTTCACTTAGCAAATTACCATTAACCTTAATATCGCGTAACTCTGTTGTTAGCGAATCAATAACACCGTCTTTCTTGGCAACAGTTTGTTTGAGTATTTCATCAAACTCGCCCCTTGCTTTCTTGGCATCAATATCACGCTCCTCTTCTGCATTAACTAAGTTGTTATATCGGTCAACATCAATACCATCGTACTTCTTGTTGAACTTAGACTTTTCACGGTCAACTCGCTGTGCTATGAGTTTATTCACATCTTCTTGTGTGAACTTTGCTTCCTGATTAGTTGTTGAAGTATCAGTAACTTCGTTATCCAAATTTTCTGTTTCTGTTTCAGACATTATTTTCCCTCTTATGTTGGAGTAAGACCTGGCAAAAGTACCAGTGTAAATGTATTTATATAACTACCTCAATCAATCATCAGTAACAGGTTCTAAGTGATGCCTACAGTTGTACCCACCCCTATTCATGAAGGGGTCGCTACCTGATTTACCTTGCCATGAGTTTTGCCATTCGTCGAGTAATTCTTGTTTAGTGAACTCTTTGCCTACATGATTACTACACCACGACCTAGTAACTGAATCAATCGGTCCACTGTAACGCCACTTAGTAATCTTTGCTTTACCTGATACATGTGCAACAATTGCTGATGTGCTTTTAAACAATCCATTGATAACACTGTTTTTAGGTTTGCCTATTTCCGCTTTAACAACATCAACTGCTGTGATGATTGCATTTGCTATAGGTGATTTTGCTACTGCATTGTTGTACAGTGCTTGCTTAATCTTAGACTTTGCTTGGTCTGCTTGCGCACGGAATGCTAGTACTGCATTAGTTTTAACATTAACAAGTACTTCTTTATCAATCTTAGTACCTGGTAACTTTGCTAGTAATAATAACCAAGCACTGTTGTATGATTCAACAACTTCATTAACTACTGTGTTGTACTCAGTTTCAAAGATGCGGTCTATTTCAGCATTGATTGTAATTGCATCAGTAGTCGACAGTTCGTTAAATGTAGCAAGATATGCTACGATTTTAGATTCAATCGTAGCACTTGCTTGTTGGAACTTATCTAAATGCTCACTGAATAGATTTTCTAATTGTTTAGCGTATTGATTCATCTACAAGTCCATCGGTAGTGAATGTACTTGACGAATCAATCTCATTCAACATATCGCTTAATGATTCATCATTATCAAACATCAATTGAATAATCTTCTTCTGCATGCCTTTCTTGAACAACTCAGAATCAATACCACTTGCTAGTGCTTGTTGATAAAACTGTAAGTCGTTGTACTTGTCGCGTGTGTTAAAACTGTTAGGGTATTCAATAATACCATCCCATGTAGTACCCACCATCAATGCAATTAACTGAAATATCTGTTCTTCTGCTAACTCTAAGTTACCTGCCTTTTCAGCAAGTCTAGCATTAAGTAAACGGAACTCAGTTTCTAATGCAACACCCGACATTGTTTTACTTTCAATTGCACGAACAGCACCTACATTAGACATGCGGTTAATTGATTCAACTTTATCGGTTATAGCATTTCTGATGCTGTCTAACGATGCTGATGTAGGTTGCATCAAGTAAGGTTTTAATCCAGGGTCTAAATCAGTAGGCATTTCAATAATACCACCTGCACCTGAACCCACTCTAGTGTCTGCTGTTTTAGCAAGTGATGGGTGACTACTTAATCTAATAATCTGTTCAATCTCACTGTTTTCATCAAAGATTGCTCGTTGCATATCTGCAACATCTGCGATGTCACTAATACTAGTTCCAGGCTTTAACCCTCTCTGTGCGTATAAAGGTACTGCTGTAATCTTGTTGTAAGGATTAGGTACAGTTTCAGTAGTAATTGCTTCGCCGTTAAGTGTGACTGTATCAGTGCGGTCTTTGTAGTAAATCTTGTACACTGCTGAATCATCATCTTTGTGAATCAATGTTTTAAGCATTGTTAGTTCATACACACCGTTGTCTAGTCTAGTGTACTTCCAATCAGTAACATTAGGTGGTGTTATTAAACTCACATAAGGTCTAATGCCATTATCGATTTCATCTTGTTTAGTAGCAACTTCGGCATTAGGTCTGTCGACAACAACCCAAGTATGCCCATACACACTTGAAAGTATTGATGCTTGTTTCATGAAGTTATCCCAACTACGACCTTCACGGTCTGCATCTTCAAAGAAGTCGTTGATAATAACATCATCGGTTAACGAACCCATTGTTCTAATAGGCAACTCAGTGAATATAAACGAACTGTAAATCTGCACAATACTTGCACAGTGATTATCTAATGGTGTTTGTTTAACACGCTTCGTGTAATCAGCATCTGTTTCGATTTTGTATCGAGTTAAGTAACTCTGTGCTTTGTATTGTTCACCACCTTGAAACGAGTTCATGAAGAACTGCCAATTAGGCAACTGCTTCTTGTACAGTGGGTTTTGCTCTTCTAATGATGTTATTGTGTACATAATTTATCCTTCGTGTATTTATTAGAATGTTGCCATGCCGAATGTTGCTGATTCATCAAACTCAGGTACATCTTTGCGTATTGGGAACAAGTATTCAATCATGTAACCAATGGCATCATTAGTGTGGTCAAACCCACTGCTTTTATCAGGTATTTGTGTACCTTCTTTAAAGACCTGTTTTGATAAACCGTTAATAATATGTTTGCATTTTGGGCTTACTTTAACTTTAACAGTACCATCGCTGGTAAGTAGCATTGAGTTAACTGAGTTAATTCTATCTCTTACAGCGGGATGTTTATGCCTGTGCTTAACAGTGAACCCTGCGTTCTGTAATATTGAAACATCTGTTCTACCGTTAGCACTAGTACGGCGCTGAACGCCGCTCGGGTCTGGGTAAATCACTACTTTCTTCTTTGGGTAGCGTGTTTTAATCTCTTGTACGAGTTCATCAGTGTTGCTTGAATAGATGATTACTTCATCAATCAAGTGCAACCCATTCATTGTTTTAACAGCAATGCCTGCACTGATTGGGTTCACATTGAAGTCGCACCCAATGTAAATTGTTGTACATGCTTCGAAGTTACCCGTATACTCAGTCACATGTCGATTCGTACTAAAGTTATAGTAAATCTGACCTGAGTATGTTTCGAAACTCGCTTCATATTCTTGACGGAATGTCCTATCATCTAAATCTCTCCTCGCTTGCTCGATTTCATCTTCTGAAACTCGACCACCTTCTAATGTTGTGAATTGCCATGATGCCCATTCTTTATCGTCTTCTTGTTGACCTTTTTGGTACATATCAAACGACCAATTACCTTGACCAGCCGGTGTTGTAATAAACATTGCACTGCCGTTAGTGTCTGATAGTGTAGGTCGTAACACTTCAGTCCATGCTTCCATCTTTGTATAAGAAAACTCGTCCATCACTAAGTAGTCTAAACCTATACCACGCAATGAATCGAACTTATCCGCTCCTCTTAAACCAATAACCGACCCATTTACTAAGGTAATACTTAAATCACTTTCGTTAACCTTCTCAATCCAATTCAACTTATTCAGTTTAGCCTTCAATGGCTTCCAAACAGTTTGCTTTGCTTGACGGTATGTGGGTGCAACATAGAAGGTTGTTTTGTTGGGGAGTCGTGCTTGCTTAGCGAGTTCTCTCATTGCTAAGTAAGTCTTACCGAATCTACGACCCGAAACAACAACCTTGAATCTTGCAGTTGATTTAGTGATGGTACTTTGACCTTTACTAAGTGGCATTATTCGTCTTCACTCCAAGGTAACGGTTGGTTGTTATCACCGTGCTTCGGTCCTTGGTCTGTTTGACCTAACATCTGTTTTCCAAGCCAAATAAGTAGAGTTGTATTGCCGTTGTATGCTTCTTCGAGTTGTTTGGCTCTTAACTTCTGTTTGGTTTTTACTTGTTCTTCTTCGATGAATGTACCGAAATGACTTATAATCTGTTGGTAACTTATCCCAAAGTACTTTGCTATTTCCTTACTAGGGCAATACAACTTAGCAAGCATGCGTACTTCTTCTTCAGAAATGACAACTTTGCCTTTGCGTAAGGTTGTAAACTCAACACCCTTCTTGGTAATTTTGTAGTCTTTGGCGACTTTCTTAATTGACATTAACCCGACTTATTAGTAATTTTAAGTCTGAAAAAGCGTTCATCAGTTAATCCGTTAGTCGTGGTGATTGTGTTAGTGATGCGATATGTATTACGCAAATCACCACCACTTAACCACACCGTACTAGTACTAGCACCAACATTCATCACATTGTTGGTATCAATAACGGGTGTTACATCACCTGCGATAGTTTCAACTACCCATGTGCTTGTTGCAATAGCATCACCTGCAGTAACCCAACTACTCCAATCGATGGTGTAGTCCAATGTTGATTGTGGGTCTTTTTCGATGTGCGACCCTATTTTATCTGTGTTAAAACCTATCATGTGTAATTCCTATAATTCTATTAATCTGTTTTCAAACATCACATCAACAACCCTATCTTCACTTCGAATGTAGATAACCCTAACTGTACTTGTAGTAAGCACAAACGACTTAGCACTTGTTACCTGTGTGAACTGCGATGTTAAGTTAACACTACCATTCTGAACAATACCTGCACTAACACTCAACGATGTAGTAGCACTCATTGATGCTGTTGTATCGTAAATAATACTAGGTGCAATACTTGCGACAGCGACTACATTCATTGCAGGCAAATGTGTACCTGTAATCATTGTAGAATCAATAACAGTTGATGCTTCAACATCTAATATTGCATTTGCTCTTATGCTATTTACACTATCTGTAGTTTGTGATGTAGTAACATTGAAAATCGTATCAGTAGTTAATTGACCACCAATAGTACAACTGTATGTTGTTTGTGAATCAGTGCTTAATTGTGCATTAACTTGATTATTAGCAGTAACCGAACTAGATGTTATTATATTAGAATCAACACTTGCGCTAAGGAATGGCGAACCCATTGCAGACCAATTAGTTAATAAACCAATTGGCAAATCAGCGTGTATTTCAAGCACTGGGTTTGTTGTTTGTGTTGTATCTAATACAAGATTAAAATCAGTGGTTATTGCACCATTGATAGTACATCCATAAGTCGTATCACTACCGAGTGTAAGAGTTGATAGTAGTAAGTTACCACCAACAATGCTCTGAGTGAATACTTGATTAATATCAAGTTCTGATGTAACTTCCAATGAAGGTACTATCAATGATGTGGTATTAACGGCTAGGTTAATACCTGTGTTAACATCAACACTTGATTCGATTGCTGAACTAAACAACACATCAGCACTTACTGTACCTTCGTGTTGAACCGATGCAATAGTAGACATCGATGTATTATTAATACAATCAATATCACCATCTAACGCACCATGTATGCTAGCAACCCAACCTAATGCTGAATCTATAGTTAAACTAGGTGTGTGAACAATGCCACCACTATTGCTACTACTAAACGATGATGATATAGTCCAAGTGCCTTGCCATTGGTCTGTGTCATCCCATGTCGTAGTGTCATCCCATGTGTAACCATCACCTAATGTTATATTAACACTTGGTGATGTACTTTGAGTAAACTGCGTAGTTAATGATAACGAACCTTCTAACGGTCCACTACCACTAACATCAGCAACAACAGTTGTTGTAAAACTAGATTGTGCAGTAACTTCTGCTTCGACATACGACATCAACACCGCATCAATAGTTGTACCTACTGTTGAGTGTATTGCATCAGTTGTATAACCCGATGCGATGTAATCTGCTTCTACATAGTTGCCGAACGAACCTAGTAATAATGCCATTGCTTTACCTTATTAGTCTAATGTAATTGTTAACTGACCTGCATTGATTTGGAATGTATCCCCAGAAGTTGGTGACTTACTTACTGAAAGTGCGCCATAGAAAACCATATCAGTTCCATCAAATACACCTGCGTGCGATACTGTACCCCATGTGCCTGTAGCAGTTGGGAATGTAACATTAGCACTGTTAGTTGCAGAACCACCACTAGCCGCACCAAATGTAACACCAGTTCTTGCATAGGCATTACCGCTGATTTCAGTACCTGCACCTGTTTCTCCAGGATTATCACTAAACAAACCTACTGTTAGTACTGCTGGACTTGTGTAATTTCTTACGCCTTCGCCTAGAACATGGTCTAGGACTTTATTTTCTAAAAAATTAGTTGCCGCTGACATCTTATTTTCTCCTTATTTTAAATAACCTGTTTAACCCCAGGCTTAATGGGCTACGCGATGTGCGTAAGTTTAAAACGCTGTGTTGGTATGTAGTAACTACCACTACCTCTAATCTCAATTGCGGTTGATGTTGCTAATGTGAATATTGCACTAAATGCGTACAATCCTTCGCCTTGTGTGCCAATCTCATTGTAGTCTTCACTATAAGCAATTGCAGTTGATGTAGTTGCGTTGTACAACACAGTACTCCATGTATGGCTATCAGTCGCATCAATTACTGGTTGAAAATGCTCAAGTGTGTAAGTGCCTGCAGGCAATGTAAGTTGGTAACCCGATAGTGAATAATAACTTGATGGGTCGGTGAAACTAAAGATAGTGCGACTATACGGTGATGTTTCTAGACCGCCGTAGTTGCCACCACTTGTAGCGTTAACTTCAAACACACAAGTTTCACCAATTGAAGCACCGCCTGCACTAGGTGTTTCCCATGTTAATGAACCTGCTGTACTGCCTGCAGTTAAGACTTTACCATCATTAGTTGTGCTTGTTGCAGGCACATGTAAATTGCCGTCTGTTGATGGGTGTGTGTAGTTGTTAGCGTTAGTAGCAATACCTGCTAACTTAGCACCATCACCTACAGCAAACTCAGCACCTACTGTGTTGATATTATCTACTGCTGTTTTTAAATCTGCTCTAGCATTAGCAGGACTATCAGTACCTGCATCTAAGTTAGTTGTATTGATTGCTGAAAATAAAGGCATGTGTTATTCCTCTGTGTAGTTTGGATTCTTAACCCATTTACTATTCTTGAACATGTACTTACCACTACCAAAGTCGTTTGGCATTTGTGTTGTAGTTTCAACTACATTGTCTGTTAAGTAAGCATCGAATGCTCCTACTGCATCGTCGGGTGCTAAGTTCAACACCATTCTGTCTGTTTTTCTAATTAATAATTGCATTACACATCGCTCCGTTGTAATATTGAAGTTGTATTGATTGCTTTACCTATCGTGTAAACAGAAGTACCGCCATTAGCATCGACTAGTGCTCCACTTGCATCAACGCCGTACATCAACCCAGGTGTTAATCCATTATGTACAGTTGACAGTCCACCTTTCAGTTTAACTGTGCATGTACTACCACTAACACCACCTGTTTGTAAGATGCCAAGTGGCGTTACATCATTAATGTTTGACATATCTCCACCAACACCAAGTCGTAAGATGTTATAACTATTATTGTCGTTTAGGGTTTGTGTGACAAATGCAACATTAGTATGAGATGCGACATTAAAGTAAGCAAGTCTTGGTGTTGCTTGTCCTGCAAGACCATTCAACACATAACCACCTGCTAAACTAAATGTGTTGTTCGTTCTATCAATTGCGATACCCGCATATCTACCTTTTTTATTTGGATAATTTTGGTCAGTTGCTGTTAAGATGGCATTTGATGAATTAATAGGGTCGAACTCAAATCGTGCAAATACCAAATCACTTTCATTGATTACTTGAGCGTAACTAATACCAGTTACAGTTGTTCCAACTACACTAAAGTAACTGAGGTATATGCCATCCCATGCTGTTATGACAGCAATAAAGTGATTAGCGTTGTGTGGGTCTGCTACAATCACATCAGGACTGCGCCATGTGTTCGCTACATTATAACTTGTGCCAACTGTCAGGGTGTAGTTTGCATCATATGCAATACTGGCAATTTTAAAATATCCTGTATTGTTGTCGAGGTAGCCGTGCCACAAATCGCCATTATCAGTGTAAAACGCAGCACCTGGTCCTTCGTATTGATTAATTGGTAGGTTGGTCTTTAAATTATATGCAGTACCTACTGTCTGTGCATTGACATTCGCTACACCGTCAACGAATGTACCTGCTACAATCATTTGATTGTAGTCATCATTGTTGTCACGAGCGGTAACTACAAATTGCAATGTTGTGGGGTGAACGAAAACATGTCTACCAGCCCAATTTTCATTGCCCGTTGTCGATGGTAGAATAGTGAATTGATTACCATTCGTATTAGTCCACCCGTTATCATTATTACCAACATCAGATACATAACCACTAACAGTGCGCTGTGGTCCACCATTATTAATCCATTCGTTTCGAGAACCAATTGTATAAACTAACGACCATGTAGTGGGCGATACGACAACTTTTTCAACATTTGACCACCCTTGTCCATTGCCGTACGATTCATGTCTAGTACCTGTTGAATTACCAGTAGCATCATATTGTATTAATTGTACATTGGCACCACCATTAACAGTAACCAAAAAGTCATTTGTAGTTGTAATATCGGCGGGTGAACCGCCATTGTTTTCAAGCCAACTAGACCAAGGTGAACCGCCAATGATGTTTCCGTGACTGGCAATACCTGTAACTGCTTGAATAGCACCTACTTTAACAACAGTGTTGTCTGCCCAGTATGCAACAACAGTACCTGCTGTCATAGGAATACTAGTTATCGTCATGTCAACTGATAAATCACCTGCACCACCGCCACCACCTGCACTGCCGTTTGATGCTGAAGTAATTCTACCTTGTGCATCGACTGTAATGTCTGCGGCTGTGTAAGAGCCTGCAGTTACTGCTGTGTCATCCAAGTTAACAGTAGCATTACCTGAACTAGCACCGCCAGTTAATCCTGTGCCTGCTGTTACATCTGTAATGTAGTTACTATCCAAGTAGGTTAAGTTAGGTACTGAATTACCATCACCGCCTACTACACCTGTTAATGTTGCACCTGCGTGTAATACAAGTCCACCTGTGTTTGATACATGTAGTAGGTTGCCTGCTTGACTATCAGTAACTCGAAAATATTCATTAGCACCGATTGTAGTTTCAATAGGTCCATTACTTGCTTTTATAACAACCTTAGCAAGGTTTGCTTGTAGTTTTAAGTCATTACTAACACTCGTTGTCCAAATGAGATTGCCTTGTGTATCTAATGCACCGCCTAACTGTGGCGTAGTATCATCAACAACATCGCCACCACCTGAACCTGAAATTGTTTGTGCAGTCCATTTGCTTGTAGCATTGTCGTACGCTAGTGCTTGTCCGTCAGTTGGTGCTGTTGCATTAACATCAGTTAAATCACTTAATGATTCACTGTTAATGTTTTCAATCTTGTCTGTGTTTAGGTTAGTAAAGTTATCATCTAACTCGGTGTGTGTTAGTTGTGAACCTTTGTCTGCGCGTGTAGTGATGTTAGCCATTTATGCTCCTATTTGTCTTGCTTGCGTTGAAGCAAGTTGTAAATTTGGTCTAACTGCGTTTCAATTCTATGTAGTGCAACATTAAATTCATTCTTAGCAACATAGTGCTTTGGTAGTTCTATTTTGCAGTCGTTAATTTTGTCGTCTACTTCTTTCAATTTATTCAACGCTCTATTAATGAAGTAAGCATTTGGAAATAGTACTAATGTTAAGAATATTTGCCATAGTAATGTTACATTATCTAATTCCATTGCAACCCTTGTATATGTTTATTTAGTTATTTATACCAAAGGCTTGGCGTATTGCTGTACTTACAATAGGCGTAAAAAAACCGCCTGTTAAAGCGGTTCGTTTGAATGGTGATTTATTAGGTGAAGAACTTATCGAAATGTGATTCTGATTGTGGTGATTGTGGCATATTACCTTGCTTGTACATGGTGATACCCATACCAAGTTCGTTCATTGCGATATTCCATCGTCGTATCATCGATTCACTCGGATTGTTCATGCCATGAGTTTTAGGTCTAGTATGTTTAATCAAATCAGCAATCACCATTTCAACACTGTACTTAGAGATACCATCTTTTTCAATACTGTCTTGTGTGCGGTTTGATAAACCTCTTTCAGCACGAGCGTAGTACGAATCTTTTTCAAATTCATCCATTGCATCAATCAGGAATATCACCTTTTTAATATGTGATGTCATTCTGACCTTTTCAGAAGCATACATATTCAAATGTGTTATGGGTGGGATGCCTGGTGTATGTGGTGTTTCATGTGTGTGTTTTGCGTAATATTCAAAGTCTGCCATAGTGTTGTATTCCTTTATATAGTTGGTTTTTAAAAGACAATATTGTCTTACAGTATTTATTATAACATAACAACAGACGATAAAAAACACCAATAGTTTGAATAATTGGAGTTAACATTTCTATCGGTGTTTAAAGGGTGGGCTTAGATGCAAACAATTAATCGATTTTGTAGGAATCTTAGTCTATGGCTAAAACTAAAAACACCTAAACCCGTGCATTTATTTATTAATAATAGCGCACTGAGTTTGAATTTGCGTTCTCTTCAACAAGTTCTTCAATCAGTTCGTAATCTTTATCAGAAACAGTTAACAAGTAACGCCCTGTTGAACTATAAACAAACGACACATCATTAGCGTTTAATGTTTCAATTAATGCAATGAACTCATGTGTTGATAAATCTTGTATTTTGAATTTCATGTATGTAATTAGGCGTA
>Ga0233448_1000821_pt1 | contig 30246 bp, 25 predicted proteins | sample SI_124_October20_2_FD_183015 | JGI IMG/M metagenome (GOLD analysis project Ga0233448, IMG submission 183015) | Seawater microbial communities from Saanich Inlet, British Columbia, Canada - SI_124_October2016_150_MG | ecosystem: Environmental > Aquatic > Marine > Inlet | place: Canada: British... | reverse complement strand
AGAGGGTCGAGTAGCCCGAAGGAACTTCCCCCTCAGGCTCTCACAGAACCGTACGTGAACCTCTCGGTTCATACGGCTCTTCCTATCCAATCGTTTTAAGATATACAAATTCCCAGTGCACAAATAGCACAGGATTATTAGCCCGAATACGCTTAAGCCAATTCCATGATTGCCGCTTATGACCGCGTAAACGCTTGTACTTCTTCCGTGCCCATCGCCCTAAACGCAAGTCAATTTTGACTAACGCTCGGTGCAGGATTTGCGGATAGAACTTCGCGTAATAACTCACCCAGCCACGTACAACGGGATTTAGTTTCTTCGCTAAATCATAGATCGTTAGCCGAGTCGCTTGGTTGATATTCATACTACGCAAGGTCTTAAACATTCGCTTTAATGCCAGTCTACTCACCGCAGGATTAAAGCCAGAAAATAGTTTGCCGACCTTATCTTGAACAGTCCGAGCTTGAAAGGTGAAGCCAAGTAAATCGAACCGAGTGTGGGTATGAAACCCTCGTCGTTTGCGATCTTTGCAATACACAATCTTGGTTTTCACTGGATGCAGGTCAAGATGACACGCAGTCATACGCTCCTTCAATGAATTAAGTAGTTGCTCCGTTTGTATCTTTGTCCGGCAATGGCAAACAATATCATCTGCATAGCGTTCAAACGGTACATTTGGAAACTGCTTACTTATCCACATATCAAAAGCATAGTGCAGAAAAAGATTCGCCAACAAGGGTGAAATAACACCACCTTGGGGCGTGCCCTTTGTCGACACTTCTATCTTTCCCTCTTCAGTTTGAACCGGTGCTTCCAACCATCTGCGAATGTAAAGACGTAACCAAGGCTCATCAACGTGTTTATTCACTGCTTTCATCATCAGATCATGATCTATCGTGTCGAAGAAAGCCTTCATATCGATATCCAACACCCAATCGTATCGCCAACAATGTTGCTTTGCTTGCGCGACTGCTTGATGCGCAGAGCGAGCTGGACGATAGCCATATGAAGAAGAGTGAAACACACGTTCAAGCCGAGGCTCAACAAGCATTTTCACCGCCATTTGGTGCCACCCTGTCACCTACCGTTGGAATACCTAAAGGACGAAGATTACCGTCTGCTTTTGGTATCATGACTTGGCGAACAGCTTGTGGGAAGTAACTTCCCGAGCACATACGGTTCCATATTTTGTATAAATTTGCCCCAAGATTTTCTTTGAATACAGCAATGGTTTTGCCATCAACGCCAGCCGCTCCTTTATTTGCTGCTACACGTTTCCATGCTGCCCAAATTAAACCTTTGGGTATGTCAAACGATTTTGCTGATACCTGCGGCTCATCCTGTTGCATAACAGTTGACCTCAAATATTAGCTGGATTGGGCCATGCCTTCGCTCCAAGCTCATTACAAACTCTTCATTACTACTACACATGACTCCGTCCCTGTACGTTGCATTGGTACTCTATTCCTTTCAGGATCTCTGATTGGAAATCTCCCTTAACATCAACATGACAGGTTCCCCTGTTCCATACCTGTGCCTGAATAAGCTTCACGCCACCTCTATGCCGGATACCGCCTAGCCAACGTTTAGGTTGCCGCCAGACTTGTCCCAGAGTATTGTCGAGGCTCTGGTTTTGATATCGGGTGCAATTATCGACACTTCTTCGATGGTTCACTTTCGTTCGTCTCTCTTATTCGTACCTGATGAGATTAATCTCACCGTTTCCACTGACGCTCACCACAAACGCTCTTTACGAATGCAGCTCAGGGCGGTTTGAACACACAGCCTAACCAGCGTGTTCGAGGGGCCTACCCTCATCACAAGTACAGCATGGCGTTTCCCATCCTAGGAGCCCGCCTTCAGGGCACACCGACAACTATCCTGACACAGGGGGCTATTTAGACAATCAGGTACATTTTGAATCAAGAAATTTAACTTTATCAGTAGAAGAAATTTATCATTGTGTGCAAAACGAAGAAATTCTGGATTATTACAAAAATAAAGTATTAGCAATGACTTGTTATCTCATCGACCACACCCCACTTTAGTAAAAATATAGCTATTTTGTAAATCCTCTATCCACATAAGAGCCATTGCCCATTACCCTGCAATCGCTTAAAATTAGCGCTTATCTACATTACATAATACACACCATGAAAAAAATTATATTCCTTATTTTCGGTAGTTTATTTCTACAAGCATGCTCCGATGATAACAAGACAGATAACACGACTAGTCACCCGGCAGCCACTAAAAGCATCAAAGAAGCTCCACAGAAGAAGGCACCCAAATCAGAGCCTGCAGAAAGCAAATGGAATGGCACTAGCCTTTCTGATGCCACGATAAAAAAAGTACAGCGAGACAAATATAACTATACTCAATGTGTCTACACAGAAGCGCAGAAAAAAGGTTATCAAAAAATCGACTCTCGCATCGCGACCGATGCCGTAATCAAGCAATGCGAGCCAGAATTAGCAATCATTCGCGCAACTTTTATTAACGATGGTGTCCCCGAAATAATTGCAGATCGTTACCTAAAAAAAACACGCGTTCATATGATCCGCAAAATCTTGCAGTCATTAATGTTTGCCGAAGCTGCACGTAATGCCGGGGCCACTCAATAAGCTATTCATAACAATCACACGCCTTATTCCGCCTGGACAGATAAAATTTAAGTAAAAACTGACTTTAGCACACGACAAACATAGCTTCAGGCTAATTTTATTACACATTTAAATACTTATGAACACAAGCCAATATAAAATTAATTTAGAACTTTTCCCAACTACATTTGATGCTATCCATGCCTACCTTGCAGCAACAGTATTTGGCCTAGCACTAACCGTTATTATCCTGTTATTTGCCATGCTAATTGTTTTAATGCAACGAAGTAAATCGGGTCCGCAAGTAGATACTGCCAATAAAGAACAGTTAATTTCTGCTCAGATCCCTAAACTTCAACCCGAAGTAAAAGTGGTCGAAAAAATTGTTGAAGTTGAAAAAATCGTAGAAGTTGAGAAAATTGTCGAATTACCCGCACCTAAACCTATTGTTTTAAAAGAATCTACCCCTGATGCGGCGTTACAACTAATAAGCTTATTGCAAAAAGAAGCGCGCTTTATTGATTTTATTAAAGAAGATGTTAATGCCTATAGCGATGCTGATATAGGTGCTGCGGCTCGAGTCGTACATACCGGCTGTAATAAAGTAATCAAAGAGCATTTCAGTTTAGCAACCGTACGTAATGAAGAAGAAGGTAGCAGAATCACTTTAACCGAAGGTTTTAATGCTGCTGAAGTTCGCTTAACTGGCAATATTGTAGGTAAAGCACCTTTTACTGGCACATTGGTTCATAAAGGCTGGCAAGTAACTGAAATCAAGCTACCAAAACTGACAGAAGGCCATAATGCTAAAATTATCGTTGCTGCGGAGGTGGAGTTATGAGTGTTGAAAACAAACATAATGAGCACGATAGCGATGAGCCTGAGCATAATCCAACAGATCAGCAGGCAATAAATAACAAACATTATTCTATTGGTATAGATTTAGGTACAACACATTGCGTACTTTCCTATGCGGATATTACAGATCCTGATGCGGATGAAATCACCCAGGAAGTGCTGCAAATCCCTCAGCTTACTGCTCCCGGTGTTATTGAAGACAAAGCACAACTTCCCTCTTTTTTATATCAGGCTCATGAGGCTGAAATTAATGATGGTGAAACAGCTCTTCCCTGGACCGCTAAACCCGATTACCTAGTTGGTGAAATTGCCCGTAATTTAGGTACTAAAACGCCTATTCGCCTGGTTTCCAGTGCGAAAAGCTGGCTTTGTCATACGGGTGTGGATTGTAAATCTGCGATATTACCCAATGAAGCTCCTGAGGAGATCGAACGGGTTTCACCTTTCCAGGCCAGCTCAGCTTATTTAGAGCACCTGTGCTCTGCGTGGAATAAGCAACACCCAGAAGCACCTATCCAGGATCAGGAAATCACTCTAACTGTACCTGCTTCCTTTGATCCGGCGGCACGCAAATTAACGGCAGAGGCGGCACAAAAAGCGGGCTTAAACAATGCTATTTTACTAGAAGAGCCACAAGCTGCACTATATAGCTGGATCGAGAAAAGTGAAGGCGACTGGCGCAATCATGCCAACGTCGGCGATATTATTTTAGTGATTGATATCGGTGGTGGCACGACCGATTTATCTCTGATTGCCGTCACCGAAGAAGATGGAACGCTAGGCTTAACCCGTATTGCCGTGGGCGATCATATCTTATTAGGTGGTGATAATATGGACCTGGCTTTAGCCTACACGCTAAAAGCCAAACTGGAACAAGAGGGTGGTAAGCGCCTTGAAGGCTGGCAAATCCAGGCATTAACCCATGCCTGCCGCGCCGCTAAAGAGAGTATTCTGAGTAATGATGAAGCGGACAATATTCCTATCGTTGTGCCGAATCGTGGATCATCTTTAATAGGCGGGACGCTACGTACAGAACTGAATCGTGATGAAGTCAATACGGTATTACTACAAGGCTTCCTACCTGAAGTCGCGAGTAATGAACAGCCTGTCAGCCGTGCTCGAACTGGTTTACGCACAGCCGGGTTGCCCTATGCACAAGATGCTGCTATCACACGCCATTTAGCCAGCTTTTTAACCCGTCAACTGAATGCAATTGATGAGTTTAATGATATTAGCCTGCCTGAAAATGCAAGCTTTATACACCCGACTGCCGTACTATTTAACGGCGGCGTTTTAAAAGCCCCCCGTTTTGCTGATCGATTGATGAATGTCATTAATTCATGGCTAAGCGCTGAACAGGCACCCGACGCACGACTATTAACCGGACTTGACCTAGACCTGGCCGTGGCACGTGGGGCTTCTTATTATGGTTATGTGCGCAAAGGTAAAGGCGTACGTATCAAAGGTGGCACTGCTGCTTCTTATTATGTCGGCGTTGAAAGCGCAATGCCTGCTGTCCCAGGCATGTCTCCCGAGATTCAAGCCCTATGCATTGCTCCCTTCGGCATGGAAGAAGCTACAGAAGTCGAATTACCCAATGATGAGTTTGGCGTGATTGTAGGTGAACCGGTACGCTTCCGCTTTTTTGGCTCTAAAACTCGCAGAGAAGACAAAGTAGGCACCCGTCTTGATTATTGGTCATCCGATGAATTAGAGGAGCTGGATGAAATAGAAATTACCTTGCCTGAAGAAAATCGTAAGGCAGGTGAAGTAATTCCGGTGCATCTTTCTGTCGCCGTCACTGAAATTGGGACTTTAGCATTACAGGCAATTTCCAATCAGGATGATAACCGCTGGAAGATTGAATTTGATGTGCGTTCTGGTGAAGAGTAAATTACCCAACAGGTCAGTAATTTATGCGCACCTCAACTGATTTAAACACATACCGTAATCAAATTAAGACCATTATTACTACACATCATGCTAAAAATGCAAGAGTTTATAGCTATGAGATTCGCGGCGAAGATACAGACAACAGCTACTCATTGAACTGACAGAGAAAACGTCCCTAATGGATATAGCTGCAATTCGTCATGAGCTAAAAATTGTACTCGGTATTGATAATGTAACTCCTAATGTTTTACCTGAATCCTTTCGAAAGCAAGTATTAAATGATTCAATTATCGTATGACTAAGGAGTGTGGATTTAATAATATGCGGAAGTTTGACGTAGAACTTTTGTTCGTTTTAAAGGCGCAGCAATAGGTACATAGCAAGCTACACAACTCGCAGAAAACGGGCAAAAATGTCAAATCAAGATCTGGAGGTTATTAAACCCTTGCTCCTGAGGATAAGCAAAGACTGTTTGATTTTCTTCAACATATCTTAGAGGCAATTAAGTGCATACAACCTTATATTGAAGATACAGATGAAGTTACCTTTTTGGAAAATGAACTGCTCCAAGATGCGCTATTAGAAACCTAGGAATTACTGGTGAAGCCAGTCGTGAGGGAGAAACTACACTATCGTGAACAATAAATCAGCTTCATACCATATCGGCATAGACCTCGGTACCACACATACTGTTGTAGCCTATGCCAGAACCGGGCAGAAAAACGCAGCTATTCAGATTTTTGAAATACAACAGCTGGTTGCTCCCGGTGAAGTCGCGACCCAGAATTTATTACCCTCGGTACGTTATCACCCTGCAGAAGGAGAGTTGTCTGATGCTGATTTTGTATACTCACCAGCGGATGAAAAAGTCGTTATTGGTGCCGCTGCCCGCTTTTTAAGCGCTAAAACCCAGGGGCGTTTTGTCAGTAGCGCCAAAAGCTGGTTATCTCATCCATCTATCGATCATACCGCTGCCATTTTACCTTGGGGTAGCACAGACGATGTACTTAAAGTCTCTCCACTGCAAGCCAGTGCCAGTTATTTAAAACATGTACGCCTGGTCTGGAATCATCAATTTCCAGACCAGTTATTCGAGCAGCAGAATATTGTCATCACCGTGCCTGCTTCATTCGATGAATCAGCGCGATCCTTAACGCTAGAGGCGGCAAAAATAGCAGGTCTGCATCATATCCGCCTGCTCGAAGAGCCACAAGCAGTGTGCTATGACTGGTTACGCCGGCATAGCAGCAACCTCAAAGATACCCTGAATAATATCAAGCTCTTACTAGTCTGTGATGTCGGAGGAGGTACCACAGACTTAACCCTGATTAAAATAGATCACAGTGCGCATGAGCCGCAACTATCACGTATCGGCGTCGGCGATCATCTTATGCTCGGCGGTGATAATATCGACCTGGCTCTAGCGCACTTGGCAGAATCACGTTTAAGTAGCGACCATAAAAAACTGTCCGCCGCTGACCTGTCCCATTTACTGGAACAATGTCGTATTGCCAAAGAACGCCTGTTAGCTGACGATGCGCCGGAACTGTACAATGTCACATTATTAGGTGGCGGTGCTAAATTAATCGGAGGCTCGCGTTCGGTCAGTTTACTCAGAGATGAAGTACAGAAAATCGCTTTAGATGGTTTTTTTCCACTATCCAGTCTGACAGACCTACCCGATAAAAAGCGCAGTGGCGTCGTTGAATTCGGCCTGCCCTACACTTCAGAACCGGCTATAAGCAAGCATATTGCCGCCTTTTTAAATACCCACAAACAAGCGGCACAAAATGCCTTAGCTAATGGAACTATGGTACCCGATGCGCTGCTGCTCAATGGCGGTGTGTTTCGTAGTAAGCCGATTACCCAGCGTACCATTGACTTAATTAGCTCCTGGCGTGAAACGCCAGCTACCTTACTCGATAACCTACACCCTGAACTATCAGTTGCCTACGGTGCAGTCAGCTATGGTATTGCCCGCGAACATAAAAAAATAAAAATTGGCGGTGGAGCATCGCGCAGTTACTTTCTGTTAATTGGCGAAGATAAAAACCAGCAAGGTGTGTGCATCTTGCCCCGTGGCTGTGAAGAAGGCAATGAAATAATTTTAAAAGACCGGCAATTCTCGCTACGCCTGGGTCAGCCAGTTAGCTTTCATTTAGTTTCATTAACCGGCGGCAATGAATATAAACCAGGAGATATGACGTCGATCAGCGATGACTTTCATCCTCTGCCCCCCTTAGCCGTCGCATTTGATCAGCAGGCCAATCAAGCAAGTGTAGAAGTCACTGTACAATTATCGGTTAGCTTATCTGAAGTGGGTACTTTACAAATTCAATGTGTCTCGGTGGAAAAACCACTGCAACGCTGGGATGTGCAGTTTCAAATCAGAAAAACTCAGTCGTTTGCTATTGCTAAAGAATTACCCACAAATTTTAACCAGGCTGTCGCACAGATCGAAGCTATTTTTGGCTCCAAATCTAAGGACATTAACCCAAAAGCAGTTAAAAGTTTGCGTGCGGATCTGGAGAAACTATTAGGTTTGCGTAGCGACTGGTCTAGCCATTTATTACGAGAGTTGTTTACCGTACTACTCGAAGTAAGCAAAAACCATCGCCGGTCGGCCAATCACGAGCGCGTCTGGCTGAGCTTAATTGGTTATTGTTTACGCCCGGGGTTTGGTTATCAACTGGATAACTGGCGGGTCGAACAACTGTGGAAAGTCTATAGCAATAAAATTCAGTTTGTGAATGAAACCCAGAACTGGAGTGAATGGTGGACTTTATGGCGACGCATTTCCGGCGGTCTGGATACTGAGGCGCAAGAACTTGTTTTCAACGACCTGGCTAAATACTTGAACCCGGCTTCGGCACGTCAGGGAAATACCGCAAAACAAAGTAAACAGCGAGGCTATGATGACATGGTCCGCCTTGCAGCTGTTTTAGAGCGCTTACCGATAGCACAGAAAACACAACTCGGTGAATGGTTATTAAAACGCTTGCAAAAAGCCAGTGAACCCACACAAACCTGGTGGGCTGTGGGACGAGTGGGGTCTCGTGTGCCTTTTCATGCGAGTACGCATTTTGTCGTTCCAAGTGAAACAGCATCAATCTGGGTACAACAAATTCTTACGGTAGACTGGAAAAAAACGCCCCAGGCAGGCTTTGCTGCGACATTGATTACCCGTATGAGTGGTGATAGAGCAAGAGATATAGACTCTGAACTTCGCGCAAAAGTAATTGAAAAACTAAAAACAAGCAAAGCACCCAGCTCCTGGCTAGAAATGCTTGAAACAGTTAAACAACTGGATGCCAGTGAAGAAAAACAGATATTTGGTGAATCATTACCCCCCGGATTAACACTATTAACAAAGAATAAGATTTAAATCGAGGTAAATCTTACCTAACTTAATCAGAGAAAAATACATCACTATCCGTTCCTTAGCTAATTACAAAGTTAGTGCCCGCTTATAAAGCCAACAAAGTGCTGTGCAAACAGATGATATTTGGAGGAGATAGACGGCATTGGTAAATTAACTGTGTTAGCAAAGCAAAAAAAACATAGCAGCCATTACCATATTAAATTTAAATTACTGCCAAGGATTATGTAGGGGATGATTCACACTTCATTATTAGTAAGTAATCTGAAAATGCATTTAAATGCTGTAACTGTTTGCTATAAGGCAATAAAAAACGCAACTTATATAAATTACATTTGGCAGTTTGCAATTTCCTTTGTGCCAGTAAATCCAGAATTTCACCGCATTGCTGCTGAATAATAAAATCACGGAAAATTTGTGCCAAGCCGGTTTTGTGTAGGCTTAAGGAAATAGCGTTTGCAGTAATGCATTGTTCAATATCAGCGCTTAAATAATATTCGACTGCTTTAATATACCACTGCTGCGCCGCCTGTTCAGAGCCAATCAGTGCTGTCAGGTCGGCTCTGCAGCGGGAACAGATCAGCCGCTCTATTAAGCGGGCATTACAAGCGGGGCAACGTTGCATCAGGATTCGAGATAATAAATAATATCCTGCAGCTCTACAATCGGAGCATCCAGTCCTTGAATATCTTTAGCGGCTATGCAATTGCTAATAGTCTCTATCAAATCAACCATATCTTCCTGATCTTCTCTAGTGACTTGTTCGAACAACCCTTCAGCTTTGGTAATTAACTCACGTGCAGTGGTAATTTCCGCTGCCACAGGCAGCTCCTTTTCGGCTAACGACTCATGTTCAATTACACGTGGATCCATGTGGCCTAATAAAGAGTTAATACGTTGCTGCGCAGATTCTAATGATGAACCTTCAAACTGGGATAAGGCATTTTTTATTGTAATGGATTTTTCCATGCCCGTGTCTTTTTCCTGTGCTGAAACTTGTAAAATACCATTGAGATCTAGTCCCAGAGTCAGTGTAATTACATTTCCTGAGGCAACGTCAAGTAAGCCTTCGACACGGAACTCACCTATTTTGACATTATTCAATGCATCCGGGTCTTCACCCTGATACACCGTTATTTCAACCGCATCTTGACCATCATAACTAGTGGCAAACGCATCGGATTTGCGATTAGGCAGAACAGTATTTTTATGAATGATAGGCACGAACATAAAAGGATATGGCACACCATCCAGGCTACCAATAGCACTGGTTCCATAAGTATAAGGGGTCACATCAACCAGTACAGCATTCACTTCCTGCCCGGCGATCATGGCCGCCTGAATAGCCGCACCCATAGTGACACATAAATCCGCATCGACTTCACTATGCGGCTCAAAGCCAAATTCATTCAGCAAACGTTCGCGTATACAAGGTGTGCGCGTAGAGCCACCAACCAGAATAATTTCATCGATATCACTGGTCGTAAACATTGCTCCTTTGAGAGTGATATGAACTGCATCCAGAGTAGCATTAATATAATCATCAATCATCTCCTCATAAGCCATTCTAGAAAGTTCATGTGACAAGTGTATGGCTACCCCTTCATGCTCCAGTAAATACTCCTCTTCAATCTGCGCATAGGGCGCTTCGGAAAGTAGCAGTTTTGCCTGCTCAGCTGCCCGGGTAATACGTGCCATGGCTTTACTATGTTGCCGCACATCGACTTGATAGGTGTCTTGTATATGCTCCAGCAAATACAAGACAATTTGCTGATCAAAATCATCACCACCCAGTTGATTATCACCATGACTAGACAGCACCTCAACTACACCCGACTCGATATTAACAACTGAGACATCAAAGGTACCACCACCCAGATCATAAACCAGCACATGTCGAGATTCAGCTTGCCTGGCATCATAGGCCAGTGCTGCCGCAGTCGGCTCGTTGATCATGCGTACAACCTCTAAACCAGCAATTTCTCCGGCCTCGCGGGTAGCCTGACGTTGTGCATCGGAAAAATAAGCGGGGACGGTAATGACCGCTTTACTGACTGATTGTCCTAAATAATTTTCTGCAAGCCCTTTCAGGCGCTTTAAAATAATCGCGGAAATTTCTTGTGGCGTATAGTCCTGCCCGGCTAATTCTATCTGTGTATCCTGCCCCATTAAGCGTTTGATCGATTTAATGGTTCTTTCCGGATAGACCAGATACTGATTGCGCGCGGTTTCACCGATGATAATCTGGCCATTATCATCCACACCGACAAAAGACGGTAACATTTTTTTTTCGCCATCAGCGATCACTATCACTTGACCGTTTTCAACGACAGCCACTTCTGAGTTCGTCGTCCCTAAATCTATGCCTATAATAATGTCGCTCATATTATTCATGCTTAATTTTATTCACTTTTACTTCTGCTAAACGCAGCACCTGACCTTGATATAAAAAACCTTTGCGCAATTCTTCTAGTACCATACCATTGACAAGCTTAGGGTCTTCTCCAGTTGCAACGGCAGTCATGGTTTCAGGGTCTAGTAACTGATCAATGCAGTCGACAGTGCTGACTTGATAGCGTTGTAATAATTGCTCAAAGCGCCTAGTGGTCATTTCCTGTCCTTGTCGAAAGCGTTCGATAAAGCGTACATCCTTTTGCCTGGAATGCTTAAACAAGGCATTGACCGGTCGATAATTTCGTAATACTTCAACACCGATATGCAGACGGTCATACAGATCGACCATTTCCAACAACATCGTGCGCATTATATCTGTTTGCTGTTGTTTAAAGCGCTCTGCACTTGTAGCCAGTTCATTCGCTAAGACTTTATTATCTTCTTGTACTGTGTCGAGAGCTGAACCAAGAGTATCCAGGGTATTTTTAAACTGTCTGGATTCTACTTTAACTTCAGTTTTTAGTCCGGTTAATTCTGCTAGCAAAGTATGCAGGTCTGGTTGCTCCACTGAGGCAAGTACCTCAGGATGACTCTGTGCTAGATATTTCTGGAAATCTTCTAGTAGTTCAGTTTTTTGTGCTTCTGTCGTCATGTGTTATCAGGGCTGTAAAATGCTTTCAAAAGACTGTTATCATCAATATCGAGTGCTAATAATTTGCTTAAAAATTCAGCGTTGACTGTACCCGTCTGCTCAGTCTTTAATGCTCTTTCTAACACCGCATTGAAATTAACTGTAGGCAGAGTAAATAAGTCGTAACTGACTCTACTTTTATGGTCTTTAATCGACGAGTACGCGCCATGAATTATTTGAAATTGCTGCTGATTACGATCGGGAGGATTATTCTTGACTTGCTGTAAATAAGCCTGTTTTATTTCATCATCACGGGCATCAGTTTCTACGCCCAGGATTTCGTATGGTGTTTGCATGATTGCGGATTAAAAAGGAAATGAAGTGGAGTTATTGTTTGCTGAAATACCAAAAACGTCAATAACATCATAAATATCCGTATCAATATCTATCAATAATTCATCAGCCGCCCTTAGCAGTATTAACGCAGAAAAAATCTCTGGGTTTTCCATCATGGCAAGGAATAAAGATTTTTCCTCTGCAACTGGCTGTGCTAATTCCTGAGTTAATTTTTCCGGTGTCAGTTTTTTCAATAATGATTCTGCCTTGCTATTAAGATCAATCATAACACGATCAGAGAGATGGCCGAATAGCTCTTCCAGAGGGTCACCGCCGATATCATCCCTTGCTTCAGTCATGCCACCCAATAGCCCTTTAAGAACCTCAAAAATTCGCTCGGGATGTACCTCGAAATAGCGACCCAGAAACTTGTCTATTAACATAGCCGTCGGGTAATCTTTATCTTCCCCAGCCTGTTTACTTGCATTTTCCAGGCGCTGAACTTCCCAAAAATCACAGTCTGCGGCCTCGCCATTGTTATCCGCATAGACTTGATAGTATATCCAGACTGGTTTTTTCCATTTCAATTGAGCGACTCGCGCACAATGGCGTAACAATTCAAAATATACAAAGCTATCTAGCACCTGACATAAGTTAAGCAGCAAATCCTCCGGGTAATCCTGATCGGAAAGTGATTTTTTTAATGGTGCTTTAATGTCATCCAGTGCCTTATATAAATATTCCCAGTTATCACTATCATTAGCGTACAACTTTAACTGCAGCATAAGTCTGGTCAACTCATGTGCTGTCAGTAAATACTCTTTTACTGCTGGTAATTCACGTAAAATAGTTGCTACAGATAGGCCGTTCAACAGGGATTCCATAATGGCCTGAAAATGACTATTAACGGGATCCGTATGCACACTAGCCAAAGCATTTATTATCTCTTGCAAACCCTGTTGCTTATCTGTATTGGCAAAACAAAGTAACGCACGCATTAACTGTGTTTGTTGGTCATAGGTTTTCCCAAGAGTTAGCTTTTCCGCCCGGTTAATTTCTTGTTCTACCAGACGGTAATTATTTTCACGCATCAGTCTTCGTACATGAGCTAAATAACTGGAAAATAATGTTTGTTTGGCAAAGGTATTGAGCGGATCAATCTTTAAAATTTTAGTCGCATACTGACTGGCTTTTTTATAGGTTTTTTTATTCGTCGCCGCTTTAACTGTCTGAGTCAATACCTCAACATCTTGCGGAAACTGCTCTAATGCCCTGTCCAGCCAATGCGTATATTCCTTGGCAGATGCTGCTTGCTGACTATAGTATTGAATAACCTGAAAATAGCTATGACGATCCTCGGGGGCATAGTCGAGACTTTCCTCTAGCAATTTAGTTCGTGCCAACCCTTCTGGCTCTCGAGTAGCCATATGACGCAGTATCAGTGCCGCTGGTAAATTATTATCAGCCTTATCAGCAGCTAAAATATTGAGACATTGCCTCCAGTAATAATCCGCATCATAAACATTATTACTCAGCTCGCAGCGTAGTGCCTTAACTCGATTGTCTTCAAATTCGCTAGGTTCACCAAAGTGCTTGATAAAATGTGTATTTCCAGCAGGATAATTAGCCAGTAATATCTGGCAAACAGACTGCGCTATTTCAGTACCAAGCAAATCCTGGTATTGAACCGCCAGATTAAATTGTACCTTGTCGGACAATTGATCATACTGACGGCTATAGTGTGCAATAAAATCCAGCTGCCTGTTATTCAGACCTTTGATTTCAGCGACTAAATGGCGCTGCTGATGGCTCAGTTGTAGCAATTCATTTGCAAGCTCTGCACCTTGTTTAGTGCAGGCAAGCAATATTTGTGCAGTCTGCGTATAGGGCGATACAGAAGGGATTTTAGTTAAAAGTTCCTGAGCTTGATTAGGCTCGTCGGACATAGCAACGATACCGTTACACAAGATACGAAAATCTCTAAAGGCAGAGCGGTAGGGTAATTGCTTTAAGGTCTGATTAAATTTTTCAGTATTATTATTCTGCAAAGCTAATACTGCAGTTTTGACAATCTTAAAATGGGCAATCAACACTGAATCTTGCGCCAAAAGCTGCTCAAATTCCGGGTGCCTGGTCAGCATCAAAAAACCTAAAACAGTGGCTAATGCGGGGTATTGTTTATCCAGTTGCTGTGCCGAAAGAGATGCTAAGCTGGTCTGTATATTAACCGGGTTATTGCTTAGCACCACCCAGGTAATATATTGATCGTAAGCCTCATAAGGCGGCTGGGTAAACTGGGGGTGGTTCTCCCATAGCGCCAGCGCTTCCTTATACATGTCTTTTGCTGCAAAGCCTATGGCTCGCTGTACATAACAGTTCGCTAATGGCTCCCGGCATAGGTCAGCATCAGGTGTCTGTAATAATTTTTCATACAGTTTTATCGCTTCTTTGTATTTTCCCGACTTGTGCAATGCCTGGGCCTGTTCCGCCAGACCCGGAATAGATACTTGTTTCTTCATTTAAACTGAGATGATTTTATGTAAAATAGTTGTAATCTGCTATAGATTCTAATATACAATTTCTAGCGACGTGATGCATAATCCTAAAAACCGCAGTTGACCGCTATAAACACTGTAAGTACCTAAGTATTAAAATTAATCATCGTAAATACTTATCACCTGTTGGGTGGGCATACTCCGCTTCACGGTTTTATGAATAAATCTGAACACGAAATACTGCCTGACATATTTTGTATAAACCCCATTCTCAATTGCCGTTTCTAGGATAATCCAGCATCTTTATAACACAGCAACACGCATGGATTCAATATGGTTTTGGCGGGGATAGATTTAGCCTGGCAAAGTAACAAAAATCTGACAGCGATCGCCTGTGGAGATATTGCCCAGAATGTATTGAGCGTTACTTCTATATACCCTGCTGTTTATGGAATTGAATCTGTGCTCGCTGTTATTAATGCAATAGATGAGCTTAAGGGTATCGCCATCGATGCGTCCGCATGGTAACTTGCCGCGCCACTAATACGACTTTATATCCCAATACTGATAGCGTGTGCTTATCAGAACAGTTGTTAAAGCCGAGTTTTAAGCATCTAGATAGTAAGTAATGGCAAATAAAATGCTGCCCTCACCCTGCCCTGATTGAAATTTTCTCGCTAAGTAAGCGGCTTAAATATAAAAAAGTCAAAGTGGCAGAAAAAAAGCTGGCAAATAAAACTCGCTGCATTATTACGTTAACTTTACGACAGCAAAATTCTGAAACTGGTTATCAATAATACAGACTTTAAAAGGTCAGGCGCTAAAAACTAATGAAGATGCTCTGGATGCAATTGTTTGTTTATATATGAGGAAAAACATTCGGAGATCTTGATTAACGCTATATCTGGGTGCTTTCTGGTGCTTGATTCTAAATCAGACCCAAGTGAATCCTGGCACAAACAAAAGCAATGCGCAGTATAATAAATTTAAACAACTTAACAGGGAACCAGGAAAATGATATTAGCAGGCGATATAGGTGGTACCAAAACTGCTCTAGCCTTATATAGTAAAAATAGCCGGGGTAAAATGCAATGTGAAGTCGAACAGACTTTTGCCAGCAATGACTACCCGCAATTTGATGATATCCTAGAACTTTTCCTAAAAGCGAACACTCCAATTAATGCCGCCTGTTTTGGTATTGCCGGCCCTATCGTAGACCAGCGTTGCCAGACCACTAACCTACCTTGGACTATCGATGCGCGAGAACTTTCTGCTAAATTAGGTACCAACAAAGTACGATTATTAAACGACCTGGAGGCCATGGCCATCGGGATACTAAATAGCCCGCCAACTGATCTACTAGAACTTAACCCAAATGCACAAACTAAAAACGGAAACATTGCTGTTATTGCGGCAGGAACTGGCTTAGGCCAGGCAATTTTATATTGGGATGGGCAACAGCATCAGCCGATGGCAACCGAAGGCGGTCATACTGACTTTGCCCCGCAAACCCGACAGCAGGACCAATTTCTAAGCTATCTACGAAAACAGTTTACTGATCACGTTAGCTGGGAGCGTGTCCTTTGCGGCGATGGCTTCAGCCAGCTTTATGATTTTCTGCTAGAGACTGGTTTTGCACCTGCCTGTGCTACGGTACCCTCTAACAGAAATAACGCATCTGGTGGTGATCGAAATGCAATTATTTCGCGCATGGGTCTTAATAATGAAGATCCACTTTGCTTTGAAGTGGTGCGCTTATTTGCAGAACTCTATGCTGCAGAAGCCGGCAACCTGGCTTTGAAATGTTTATCTACAGGAGGCGTGTTTATTGGTGGTGGTATCGGTCCTAAAATTCGCCCGGCACTGGAGCATGCGGATTTCCTGCGCGCCTTTACCGCCAAAGGCAGGTTTAAGCCCTTACTCAGCCAGATGTCTATTAAACTTTCGCTTAACCCAAACACCCCCCTTATCGGCGCAGCTAATTATTTTTCAGCTTAGCTATATAGCACTATGGGCTACGAACTTAAGACAGTACGTATAGAGGGAAATAGGTTTTAGCCTACATGTGTAACGCGTGGATTGTACGTGTAGGCTAAAGCTTACTCACCTCAGAGGTGTCCCGCCTTAGAATATTAGCCGCTTTCTGTTTTCTAAGCTTTATTTAACTGATTTGTCTTTAACCTTATTTGCATAAACAGCTCTTTAGATTGGGTCCAAATAAAGCCAGCAAAACTAGAGTAGGATTTTCTTAGTCAGCGTATTGCTAATGAACTCAGTCTTTCAATAGCTATTGCCATTTTTCAAACGCACTGTCGACCATCGATTGATATTACGGATTCCTTACCTAATACTGTATCAATTGACTGCTCAATTTTCTGGTCGTATTGTGTGCAAGAATGCTGAGTCGATATTGTAATGCTGATAGAGAAATATTACTCACGTAGCTTCGCCTGACTCGACTGTTTATGACAGCCATTACCCAGCGGTAGTGTTGCAAATTTCATTGAGTCACTCTATCTACCTGGCTACATAAACCAAAAACTTTATCGACCTTGATTAAACCATCATAGTCAGCGGCAAACCCGTCGCTTTTGGTTTCTCTATCAATTCGCCCACGTAAAACCACGCAGACTGATTGATCGGGGTTATCGGCATGTGTCGCTGATAGGTGTTTTAACTGCTGACGAATTTGTTCACTAGTCGCAGGGTTTAACCAGTAACATTGGGAATTAATGCTGGGACAAAATGTATTAACTACATGCGCGTATGTATAGGCTCCTCGATAGCGCGTTAGTTGCCCCTCTGCGTAGCCTGGCAAGACATAGCCTAGCATTATCAAAGTTATGACTCGCTGAGTAAGTTTTCGTGTATTTTTCATTGATGCTCCCATGATTGATTACGCAAAAGACGGAAAAAAAGCGTTAAATTGTAAGTCGATCCGTTTACGGGTAAGCCGTTTCTTTCATGGTCGAGGCAATAATATTGTATGTAGTAACCCAGGCATCTTCCACTTCATCGGTAAAATAATCACCCAGACTTTGTTCTAACACCCAAAACAAAGCCGCTCCCACTGTTTCGTAATGCGCAGCCTGAACACCATAGATTATATGCCGATTACCCATAGCTTGTAGCATGGCTTCCACGGCTTTTATATCATCAATAGAATTGACGACAACATTCAAGGTAGTCATTATTTTTTCCCCTTGAAAATCTAGCTTGCCACGAAATAATGTTTTAACCTTTGGGTCCAATTCAAACAAGCGCTGATAAAATAATTCCGCGAACTTTTCTTTAATAGGCATAATTCGTCGCCAGGAATTGCGGATATATTTTATTTGCTCTTCCGTTAAGGGGTACGGATCCTCCTCAATATATTGCTGTGCATATCTCTCCTCATTTTTTTTATTTTCGAGTAATAGCAAAATCGCTAACAAAATCACTACAAAAAAAACTGCATACATCATAAGAAAATCCTCTTTATTTGTTCGACTCTCATGTTCTACTTATTAAGACACAAGGTTTTACCCTGCGTCATATGCATGAGAAGTTAATAATTACGTTGCTAAGCCCAGGTATCACGGAGAGTGACTGTACGATTAAACACAAGCTTTTCTGCAGAACTGTCTTCTGAATCCAGACAAAAATAGCCTACCCGTTCAAATTGAAAACGACTACCTAATTCGGCCTGCGCAAGACTAGCCTCTATTTTTGCCTGGCTAATAATTTGTAGCGAATCAGGGTTTAAGGCATCACAGAAATTTTCTTCAGCGCTAGGATTAGGCACATTAAATAGCCGATCATACAGGCGTATTTCAGCATCCAAAGCATGGACAGCCGAGACCCAATGAATCACACCCTTTACTTTACGGCCTTCAGGTTTCTTACCCAGGGTATTTTCATCATAGGTACAGCGAAGTTCTACGACTTTACCCTCTGTATTTTTAATGACCTGATGACATTTAATCACATAAGCGCCGCGTAAACGAACTTCGCCGCCTTCAATTAAACGCTTGTATTTAGGCGGAGGAATAGCAGCAAAATCATCCTGTTCGATATAAATTTCTTTAGCAAATGGCACTACCCGCTTACCCATTGCTTCATTTTGTGGATGGTTACTTGCTTCTAACTCTTCAACTTGATCATCAAGGTAATTTTCGATCACTACTTTTAATGGATCTAAAACAGCCATCGCACGAGCAGCGGTATTGTTTAAATCTTCCCGGATACAATTTTCTAGCACTGCCATTTCTATCGATGAGTCTTTTTTAGTCACACCTATACGCTCACAAAAATCACGAATAGCGGCAGGAGTGAAACCTGCTCGACGTAGCCCTGCAATAGTAGGCATACGCGGATCATCCCAGCCACTGACATGCCCATCGACGACCAGTTGTCTTAATTTTCGTTTACTGACTATCGTGTATTCCAGTTCCAACCGTGCAAATTCTATTTGCTGTGGATGGCAGTCTACATCGATATTATCTAAAATCCAGTCATATAAAGGGCGATGGTCTGCAAATTCTAGTGTACATAAGGAATGTGTTATACCTTCAAGTGCATCTGAAATACAGTGAGTATAATCATACATTGGATAGATGCACCAAGCATCTCCGGTGCGCTGATGATGCACACGGCGTATGCGGTAAAGCGCAGGATCACGCATATTGATATTTGATGATGCCATATCAATTTTGGCACGTAATAGATATTGCCCATCGGTAAATTCACCGGCGCGCATACGACTAAATAAATCCAGATTTTCTGCGACACTGCGACTGCGGTCTGGGCTTTCTTTGCCTGGCTTAGTCAATGAACCACGATATTCACGCATTTGCTCTGCACTTAAACTATCGACATACGCCAGACCTTTTTCTATCAACTGCACTGCAAAGCCATACAGTGTTTCAAAATAGTCTGAAGAATGACAGAGCTCAGCCCATTCAAAACCAAGCCAATGTACATCTTTTTCAATAGCACGCACATATTCGATACTTTCCTTTTCGGGATTGGTATCATCGAAGCGTAAATTACATAGGCCATTATTTTCAGCGGCAACACCAAAATTCAGGCAAATAGATTTCGCATGCCCTATATGTAAAAAACCATTCGGTTCTGGTGGGAAACGGGTAATTACTTTAGTATGCTTATTCTCTACCAGGTCTTTGGTAACTATTTGACGAATAAAATTTGTAGCTGGGATATTTTCAGTTGTTGACATTGAGTATTGTGAATCAATTGTTTGTTTACGCACTCCGTTTATAGGGTGCATGAAAAGGTATTATGTCTGGCCGGTCTATTTATAATACATGTTACCTTGTGTTATAGGGCGTTAAGATACCATAATATACTTCGCGAATATACTTCGCCCTATTCTTTCGAGTTGATTAAATTACACCTATGCAAGCGAACCAACCCAGAAAAAAAAAGGTGAATTACAATAGCGGTGAACGTTTATCACCCTGGCGTGAGTCACTCAATAGCATTATTTTTGGCGCAGAAACACGCGCCGGAAAATCATTCGATATTGTACTGATCATTACCATTGCATTGAGTGTATTAGCCGTTATGCTCAGTAGTGTAGAAGCATTTTACCAGCAATTTAGCTGGTTATTTTTCTATACAGAGTGGGGCTTTACCCTGCTATTTACCTGCGAGTATATACTACGCCTGATCTCGGTCCGCCAGCCTAAGCTTTATGCGTGCAGTTTTTATGGAATAATAGATTTACTATCTATCCTGCCTACTTACATTGGTCTGCTCTTGCCAGGTATTAAATACATGCTGATTATTCGTATCTTGCGCTTATTAAGAATCTTTCGTATTTTTAAACTGGCAGAATATGTAGATGAGGCTGAAACCCTGATAACGGCTTTAAAAAATAGCAGTCAGAAAATTCTAGTATTTTTGTATGCTGTATTAACGTTATCCACAGTATTTGGCTCAATACTGTATGTGGTTGAAGGCAGCGCATCTGGCTTTACCAGTATTCCCAAGTCGGTGTATTGGGCTATTGTTACCCTAACCACAGTAGGATATGGTGATATTGCCCCGCAGACACCGTTAGGTCAGATAATAGCTGCTGCCATTATGATTATGGGTTATGGCATTATTGCGGTCCCAACGGGTATTTATAGTGCGGAACTGATTAAATCTTATCGACCGTGGCAAATCTCCAATGAAGCCTGCCCTAATTGCGGCAAAATCGGTCATGATACCGATGCGGATTTTTGTAAATATTGCGGCGGCAGTCTTGAACAGTTTGAATGATGAAACCTAGTGATCCCTGCATTTCACTGCTTCTACCATAAAAGACTTGAAGGGTATGCTACTTTAATTATGGCGCTTGTATACAATCAATCTACTTTGGATACTATTTTAGGTGTCGCTTTTTGTCGTTCACTCCCATGAGGAGCTAATCACATTGTAATGCCTTCATTAACAACGTGTCCTTCATGGTGATAAAATTTATAAGGTCAAGATAAACAAGCTTAATGCCATCCACCATATTGCTTGGTGGGGTCACCACGAAAACCGGTAGAGGTTTTATTAGCATCGGGCACTCCCACAGTATTATCCGCTGCCATTACCATATGAGCGCGAGTGTAGCCACCTAGCTCTTTAGCACGATTGGCAATTTTTGTGGTTAACGGGCTGATATCATATCTGGATACAATTGTGGAAATTACTACCGCTTTTAACTTCTCGGCACTCCCTTTGGGTTTAACGGTGATGACAATCGGCAAGCTCGTACCTGCAGGAATTTCTAGCGTATAATTATTGCTATCTTTCAGGCTAGTATTGGCAATGATACGTCCACGGCTATCAGCAACCTTGATCGTAGCATCCCGTACTGGGCCTTTGTCATCGACTACACTGCCTTTCAATACCTTAGCTTGTTTATACTGTTGTGCCGGAACCTTGGTAGTGGGCGTTTTTTTTTGCTGATCACCACAGGCAACTAACACCAGGCTGGTAATTGATGTGATGAGTATTGCTTTGATTATGTTATTTTTATTGTAGTGACGCATAAACTCTTCCTCTTAGTGATTGGTATTCGAACTTTGATGAATACATAAAGCGCATTACTCTTAATGTTTGCATCATTATATAGCAATATGCTTATTTTTTTTATAATGACTTTAGCTTTTGTCACTCATTTTAGGCGTTAATAGGATTCCATTCTTTCATTAGTAAATGTTTATTTAGTAATGGTTCTAGCATTAAACGCTCATTCAAATTAAAATAGTAATAATTTTTTAAAGGATTAGGATATTTTTTGTTTTACACCACTTGATCCCCTTAATTACCCTGCATATATACCCTAAGTACAATTGATGACTAAGCATAAATTAACCCACCTAAAAGAGCTAGAAGCTGAAAGTATCCATATTATTCGTGAAGTAGCCGCGGAATTTGACCGTCCGGTGATGCTTTACTCAGTGGGTAAGGACTCAGCAGTCATGCTGCATTTAACACGCAAAGCATTTTATCCGGGAAAGCCGCCTTTTCCACTGATGCATGTAGATACTAAGTGGAAATTCAAGGAAATGATTAAATTCCGTGATAAATACATCAAGGAACTCGGCTGGGATTTATTGGTTCACTCAAATCAGGAGGGAATCGATCAAGGTATCGGGCCTTTTACGCACGGCAGTAAAAAGCATACTGATGTAATGAAAACCGAGGGTTTAAAACAAGCACTGAATAAATATAAATTTGATGCCGCTTTTGGTGGTGCGCGTCGTGATGAAGAGAAATCTCGTGCCAAAGAGCGCGTGTATTCATTCCGCGATAAAAATCATGGTTGGGATCCTAAAAACCAGCGTCCTGAATTATGGAATATATACAACGGCAGAATTGACCAGGGTGAAAGCATCCGTGTATTCCCTATTTCAAACTGGACAGAACTAGATGTCTGGCAGTATATCCATTTAGAAAACATTCCAATTGTGCCTCTTTATTTTGCCAAAAAGCGCCCTGTTGTTAATAAAGATGGCATGTTAATCATGGTCGATGATGACCGTATGCCGATTGGTCCTGATGAAAAAGTAGAGATGAAAATGGTGCGTTTTCGGACTTTAGGGTGTTACCCACTTACGGGCGCGGTGGAATCAACAGCCACTACTTTACCTGAAATTATTCAGGAAATGTTATTAACAACCACCTCGGAACGCCAGGGTCGACTAATCGATCACGACCAATCAGGCTCTATGGAACAGAAAAAACGCGAAGGCTATTTTTAGCCCCCTATTGTAGAGCGGACTTTAGTCCGCTAATGCCGATATGCTACAGCGGACTAAAGTCCGCTCTACAACTTTCGCTTATATATTTTTCAGGAAAAAAACAATGTCTCACCAATCAGACTTAATCAGTACCGATATAGACGCTTATCTGGCGCAACATGAACGTAAGGAATTACTACGCTTTTTAACCTGTGGTAATGTTGATGATGGTAAAAGTACGCTTATTGGCCGCTTGTTATACGATTCAAAAATGATCTATGAAGATCAGCTTGCTGCCGTACAATCCGATAGCGTTAAATCCGGTACTACCGGTGCAGGTAAAGTGGATTTAGCATTATTAGTCGATGGCTTACAGGCAGAGCGCGAGCAAGGAATTACCATTGATGTTGCTTACCGTTATTTCTCTACCAAAAACCGTAAATTTATTATTGCCGACACACCAGGTCATGAGCAATACACGCGTAATATGGCGACCGGCGCATCCACTTGTGATCTAGCCGTGATATTAATTGATGCGCGCTATGGTGTACAGACACAAACCAAGCGACATAGTTTTATTGCTTCATTACTGGGCATTAAGCATATTATTGTTGCCATCAATAAGATGGATCTAATTGAATATAGTGAAAGTGCTTACGAGAAAATCAAAGCTGATTATTTAGACTTTATTAAGGACCTAGATGGTCTGAACGATATACATGTTATTCCTCTTTCGGCTCTAGATGGTGATAATGTCGTTAATAAGAGTGAAAATATGCCGTGGTATGCGGGTGAATCCATGATGGAAACGCTGGAAACAGTCGAAATTGCTGAAGATGATAATTTCCAGGACCCTCGCTTCCCAGTGCAATATGTTAACCGCCCTAACTTAGACTTTCGCGGTTTCTGTGGCACGATAGCCTCAGGTATTTTCCGTAAAGGTGATACTGTAACTGCCCTGCCATCAGGTAAAACCAGCACTATTAAATCCATTGTCACTTTTGACGGCGAACTGGATGAAGCATACCCACCCATGGCAGTGACTTTGACGTTGACTGATGAAATTGATATCAGTCGCGGAGATACCCTTGTCAATAGCAATAATATGCCCAGTGTTGCTGATAAGTTTGATGCCAAGATAGTATGGATGACAGAAAGTGCCCTAGTCCCCGGCAAGCAATATATCATCAAGCTGGCAACCCGTAGTGTCTCGGGTTCGATAGCTAATATTCAGCACCGGATTGATGTCAATACCCTGGATTATCATGATGCAACACAATTACAACTCAATGAAATAGGCCTATGTACTGTTTCAGTTAATGCCCCTGTCGTTTTTGATGCCTATACCCGCAGCAAAGGTACTGGCTCATTTATAATAATCGACCGTCTTACCAATGTGACAGTCGGCGCAGGAATGATCTCTGGGCATAGTTCTGATACTGAATTACGTGATGTGAGTAGCGATGACTATGCGGCACGCTACGGTCAAAAAGCTGTTGCTATTGCCCTATCTGGGACTCATGGTGAACAAGTCGCTTATCAACTGGAAAGAAAAATATTTGATAATGGCCATGCGGCAACGGTATTAACAGCCGACATAAAGCATATTGATGAAGCCATTGCAGTCGTTAAGCACGCGGGCTTAATATGCCTATGTACTACTAATGCATCTTGTGATCTTGATTTTGATACAGACAAGTTTTCGATAGATCAGATTTATTCAGCACTAAAAGAACAAAGTATCATTCAATAAAAACTAAGAGCCAATAAGCTAATTTAATTTTTGCGGGGCAGGCTTACCCATGCTCGGGTACTATAAAAAATCAGGCTAAAGCCAGCGCCCAATACTAATTTCAGTTGCTGATTTTTATATTCTTGGTTTTAGGCATTATTTGCATTAATACAGTCAAACAATAAGGACCTTGATTAATGACTCAAAAGATTACTAAAGCAGTATTTCCGGTTGCAGGATTAGGCACACGTTTTTTACCCGCAACTAAAGTAAGTCCTAAAGAAATGCTACCTATAGTAGATAAGCCTCTGATTCAATATGCGGTAGAAGAAGCAGTTGCTGCAGGTATTGATACCATGATTTTTATCACCGGTCGGAATAAACGCTCGATACCAGACCACTTTGATAAAGCTTATGAATTAGAAGTCGAACTGATTAATAAAGATAAATTAAAAGCCCTAGAATTAATCAAAAACATTATTCCACCTCATGTTTCCTGCGTATTCATTCGTCAATCGGAAGCCTTAGGCCTGGGACACGCTGTGTACTGCGCCAAGCCTGTTGTTGGTGACGAGCCTTTTGCGGTGATCCTAGCCGATGATTTAGTAGAAGATGCTGAACGCGGCTGTATGGCGCAAATGGTCCAGCAATATGAAAAACATCACTGCTCTATTCTTGGTGTAGAACGTGTTGCGGCTGATCAAACTGACAAATACGGAATTGTTCAGACTACGCCTGCTGGCCCAGCATTAAATAAGGTTGAGTCTATCGTAGAAAAACCAAAACCTGAAGTAGCACCTAGCAACCTGGGAGTTGTTGGTCGCTATATATTAACCCCGGCGATTTTCGAAAAAATCGAACAAACCGCCAGAGGAGCGGGTAATGAAATTCAGCTAACCGATGCCATCAGTTCCTTACTTGATGATGAACAGGTCCTTGCCTATGAATTTGAAGGTAAACGTTATGATTGTGGTTCCAAGCTGGGATTCCTGATTGCCACGGTAGAACATGGCTTATTGCATCATGAGTTAAAAGATGACTTTAAAAATTACCTGAAAGACCTCGCTATCCGACTCGACTAAATTAAATGAATACCATTAGTATTCGTGGTGCACGAACGCATAACCTAAAGAATATCGACCTCGATTTACCCCGAGATAGCTTGATTGTTATTACCGGCATATCCGGTTCTGGAAAATCATCACTTGCCTTCGATACCATTTACGCTGAAGGTCAAAGGCGTTATGTAGAATCCTTATCAGCCTACGCGCGGCAATTTCTATCGATAATGGAAAAACCCGATGTCGATCATATCGAAGGCTTATCCCCCGCTATTTCCATAGAGCAGAAATCCACCTCACATAACCCCCGCTCTACCGTCGGTACGATTACCGAAATATATGATTACCTGCGGCTTTTATATGCCCGTGCAGGTACACCTTGCTGTCCTGAACATGGTTTGTCTCTGGAAGCTCAGACAGTCAGTCAGATGGTTGATCATGTGCTTGAGCAGACCGAAGGTGATCGTTGGATGCTGCTTGCCCCGGTCGTCAGCCAGCGCAAAGGTGAGCATATCCAGTTACTGGAAGACTTGCAGGCACAAGGTTTTATTCGTGCGCGTATTGATGGTGTCGCTTATGAACTCGATGAACTACCTGAGTTAGATGGCAAGAAAAAACATAATATTGAAGTCATCATTGACCGCTTCAAAATTCGTCAGGACATGAAACTGCGCCTGGCAGAATCGTTTGAAACCGCCTTAAGAATAGCAGAAGGTGTGGCTACGGCAGTTTGCATGGATGACCAGAGCAAGCATCCCAATCAGCTGATTTTTTCTGAAAAATATGCCTGCTCAAAATGTGGCTATAGCATTGCCGAACTAGAGCCGCGCATTTTTTCTTTTAATAATCCAAAAGGTGCCTGCCCTACCTGTGACGGACTAGGAATCAAGCAACATTTTGACCCTGATCTGGTAGTGCATAATAATGAACTCAGCCTCGCCGCTGGCGCTGTACGGGGCTGGGATCGACGCAATGCCTATTATTATCAGATCATCTGTTCACTGGCTGAGCATTATGATTTTGACCCGGAAACACCCTTTCAGGAATTAAGCGACGAAATCCAGCACATTATTCTCTATGGTAGTGGCCGCAAAGCCATAGACTTTACTTTTGTCACCGGCAGTGGCAAAAAACGTAAAAAGCGCCATAGCTTTGAAGGTATCATTGCTAATATGGAGCGCCGTTATCACGAAACCGATTCGCAAATGGTCCGTGATGAACTTGCTAAATATCTGACTAATATTTCCTGCCCCAGTTGTCAAGGCTCACGTTTAAATACCGCAGCACGTCATGTATTTGTAGATTCGAAACCGCTTTACGAAATTACCCGCCTGCCCATTCGCAAAACTCTGAGCTTTTTTCAAGAACTCAACCTACCCGGTCAACGCGGACAAATAGCTGATAAAATTGTTACTGAAATTCAACAGCGCCTGGAATTTCTGGTCAATGTCGGCCTGGATTATCTTACCCTGGATCGCAGTGCCGACACCCTATCTGGCGGAGAGGCACAACGCATTCGTTTAGCCAGCCAGATTGGCGCGGGGCTAGTGGGCGTTATGTATGTTTTAGACGAACCCTCTATTGGCCTGCATCAACGTGATAATGATCGCTTACTCAAAACGCTGTTTAGATTGCGTGATTTGGGTAATACCGTCATCGTCGTAGAACACGATGAAGATGCTATCCGTGCCGCACAATATGTGGTTGATATTGGCCCAGGCGCCGGTGTGCATGGTGGGCAGATTATCGCCCAGGGTACGCCTGAAGATGTGATTAATAATAAGCACTCTGTGACCGGTCAGTACCTATCTGGAAAATTAGCGATTACCGGCACCAACAAACTAACGCCGCGTAATGCCAAGAATCTGATTACTGTCCATCAAGCAGAAGGTAATAATTTAAAAAATATTGACGTTGCTTTCCCTATAGGTCTGTTTACTTGTGTAACAGGCGTATCCGGTTCGGGTAAGTCAACTCTGGTCAATGACACCTTATACCGGTATGCTGCGCGAACTATTAATCGCGCCACTACCTTGGCTGCACCGTGTCACTCGGTCGAGGGCCTAGAGCAGATTGATAAAGTCGTTGACATTAACCAAAGCCCGATTGGTAGAACACCTCGCTCAAACCCGGCAACCTACACTGGTTTATTTACTCCTATCAGGGAGCTGTTTGCAGCCACCCCAGAATCTCGTTCGCGTGGCTATACACCTGGTCGCTTTAGCTTTAATGTCAAAGGTGGGCGCTGTGAATCCTGTCGCGGAGATGGCGTTGTCAAAGTAGAAATGCATTTTCTCCCTGATGTCTTTGTGCATTGCGATGTCTGTGCCGGCAAGCGCTATAATCGTGAAACTCTGGAAATACGCTACAAAGGTAAAACTATCAATGAAGTGCTGGAAATGACAGTCGAAGAAGCCTATGTCTTCTTTAAGCCAGTGCCGGTTTTAGCGCGTAAACTACAAACAATGGTGGATGTCGGTCTGACCTATATTACCTTGGGGCAAAATGCGACCACCTTATCTGGCGGTGAAGCGCAGCGAGTTAAATTATCCAAAGAGCTATCCAAGCGCGATACTGGCAAAACTCTATATATTTTGGATGAACCAACGACGGGGCTGCATTTTCAGGATATCCAGCAGTTACTCAATGTCTTGCACACGCTACGTGACCACGGCAATACCATTATCGTGATCGAGCATAATCTGGACGTTATCAAAACCGCTGACTGGGTGATTGATATTGGTCCTGAAGGGGGCGATGGCGGTGGAAAGGTGGTTGCTGAAGGGACACCCGGGCAAGTTTCCAAAGTAGATCATTCGCATACAGGTTATTATCTAAAACGCTTTTTTAAATAAGGTTTATAATCTTATTGTCTAGATGTAGGGCGGCATCTGCTTATGTAAAGATTGCCGGGCTAAAGCCGCACCCTACGTCTGGTTTGTTTAAGCAATAATTGCCCAACCTACCTTTTAGCAAAGGGAAAAATATGCTATCGTTTGTCCAGGCAGTGATTGACAGGTATCCAGCATTCCCTGTCCGGTTACTCGACATCTTACGAGAGTTACAATCCGAATTTCAGTATATTTCAGCTGAAACCACTGAATATGTTGCAAAATCCCTCGATATTCCGCGCACACAAATCATCAGTGTCATCGAGTTTTACAGCTTCCTGCATGCGACGCCCAGGGTAAATATTCGCTGCTAGTCAGTTGATTCGATTACCGATCATATGCTGGGTAAACAGGATTTAATGAGCTACTTTGCCAGCCAGTTACACGTCACTATAGGCGAGCTTCGTGCCGATGGTTTATTCAGCTTAAATAATACCTCTTGCTCGGGCATTTGTGATCAGGGCCCGGCCGGATTGGTTAATGGTCATGCTTTAACTCATCTGGATCCAGTGCGTGTCGATGCCATCGTTATACTGATTTATCAGCAAGTACCCATAGCGCAATGGCCAGCCTAATTTTTTGCGATTAGCGATAATATTTACCTGCCCGGTTTACTACTACAACATCCAATAACACCCGGAGATGCTTTAAAAGTACGCTATCAAAAAGGGCTACAAGAAACCCTGGTAGAGATTAATACTTCTGGGCTGCGTGGTCGCGGCGGCGCGGGTTTTAATACCGCCATGAAATGGCGCTTTTGCTCCGAAGAAGCTGAAACTGAGCGCTATGTAGTGTGTAACGCCGATGAAGGTGAGCCTAGCACCCCCGAATTCAAATAATAACTGCAACACCTCTTTAAAGATAGAGTTTTATTAAATTTCTATGCCCACCAGGTATTTGAAGGCATGACCTTATGCGCCAGCATTATTAAATGCTGAACAGGGATTCTTATATCTATGCGGTGAATATTTACATTTAGTCGAAAAATTACAAGATATTCTCGAACAGCGACGCGACTCAGGATTATTAGGCAATAACATTCTAGATCAAGGATTAAACTTTGATATCGAGATACGTCTTGGTTGCGGTGCCTATATCTGTGGTGAAGAATCTGCATTAATCGAATCGCTAGAAGGTAAGTGCGGTATTCCTCGGAATCGGCCACCCTACCCTTTCTCTCAGGGTTATCTGGGTAAACCCACAGTCGTAAATAATGTCGAGACTTTTTTTGCCAACCGTGAAATAGATGCCTCACACCCGGATATTCTAATTGACCAAAACCGCTGTATTTTCTGTAATTTATGTGTCCGCGCCAGTCAGGAAAAAGACCGTAAAAATGTCTTTGCTATCAGTGGCCGTGGCATTAACAAGCATTTAATCGTCAACTCGATTAGCGGAGAATTAAAAGATAGCGATAGCGATATCGATATTGCTGATCATGCCGTACATATTTGCCCAACAGGTGCCATCCTGATAAAACGTACTGGCTATCAAGTGGCTATAGGTGAGCGCATGATCGAATGAGCCCAGCATATTGAATTTGACCGTTCACCTATTACTGATATAGAACACTGTGGCCCCTGTGATATAGGCTTGATTGAAGGCGGCGTGTGTAATTCAGACAACTATAGTGGACCCCGGTTTTAAGACAGTAGTTTAAGTTGTAAACTGTGTCAAAGGGGTTAAAAAATGAGTACAACAAAAAAGCGTAAGAATCACACAGCAGAATTTAAGGCCAGAGTGGGTCTAGA
>Ga0233448_1000803_pt1 | contig 30722 bp, 28 predicted proteins | sample SI_124_October20_2_FD_183015 | JGI IMG/M metagenome (GOLD analysis project Ga0233448, IMG submission 183015) | Seawater microbial communities from Saanich Inlet, British Columbia, Canada - SI_124_October2016_150_MG | ecosystem: Environmental > Aquatic > Marine > Inlet | place: Canada: British... | reverse complement strand
GTCTTTTTTGTTACAAAAATAGGCGTGTAGTCGCTCTACATAACTATTTTTGTAGCAAAGAAGACGAACAAAAGAGCCAGTAAGATGGGTAGTTTATTTGTTGCGAGTTGCCTAAGTAAAATTATTTCAATATTCCATTGGATTTAGTCCAGTTTGGATTTATATTTATAGACAATAGCAATGATCCCAACAAAGAGGTAAATATGACGGTTAAGCCAGCAAAAGCAGCGGCCATTCAAATGGCATCTGGTCCAAACGTAAATGCAAATTTATTGGAAGCAGGTCGATTAATTGCCCAAGCGGTCGAATCAGGGGCGGAACTGGTTGTGTTGCCTGAAAACTTTGCTTTGATGGGGTTATCAGAACAAGATAAAGTTAAGCATAGAGAAAGTGAAAAAGGTGGTGTGATGCAGGATTTTTTATCAACATCTGCATCAAAACACGGAATTTGGTTGGTGGGTGGAACAATTCCTATGGCTTCCAGTGATCAAAATAAAATACGTTCAACTTGTTTTGTTTATAATGATCAAGGTGAAAAAGTACTGCGTTATGACAAAATTCATTTGTTTGATGTGCATTTGTTTGACAATGATGAGCATTACACCGAATCAGACACCATTGAAGCAGGTAATGAAATTAAAGTGATTGATACTCCTTTTGGAAAATTAGGTGTGGGTATCTGTTATGATTTACGCTTTCCAGAGCTTTTTAGAAAAATGATGGATAAAGGTGCGGAAATTATGGCCATTCCATCAGCATTCACCGCCATCACTGGTAAAGCACATTGGGAAATACTGGTTCGTTCCAGAGCCATTGAAAATTTGTGTTATGTCATTGCCGCCGATCAAGGGGGGTATCATATCAATGGTCGTGAAACTTATGGCAACAGTATGATTGTTGACCCATGGGGGCAAACGTTAGCATTAACAGCCACGGGAACAGGTGTTGCTATGGCAGAAATTAGCCTAGAAAAGCTCAATTGCATTCGTACTCATTTTCCAACACTTGAACACAGAAAAATCACCTGTTCATAGTAGATTCTCTTTATTATATAACCGCTTCTTCATTAAGGGGGTGCGCAACAAATAAACATCCAACTTACTTGTATTTTTGTCCGCCTTTTTTGTTGCAAAAATAGTTGTGTAGTTCGACTATACGCCTATTTTTGCGCCTCAAAGGTGAACAAAAATTCTGCGCAATTTGGACGTTTATTTATTTCGCCTCCCCTAATTATTTCTTTATTTCCACAGTTTGCGTGGAAATAAGAAAATATTAATTTCATTCAGTCAACTCAAAAAACAAGACTTATCAGGTTAAAAAATTCATGATAAATACGACAGCAAGAGATATTATTTTAGAGCCTGCTCAGATTTCTGATGCCCAGCTTGAAAAAGTATTAGGTATCATTCAAGGAACATCCGTTGATGCGGCTGATGTCTATTTTCAGTCCAGTCGATATGAGTCCTGGTCACTGGATGACGGGATCATTAAAGAAGGCAGTTACAGTATTGATCGAGGCGTTGGTGTCCGAGTCATCAGCGGAGAAAAAACAGGTTTTGCTTACGCCGATGATATCATTTTAGATAACATTTTAGATTCAGCAAAAACTGCCAGAAATATTGTAAAATGCGGGCAAACAGCCAGTCATAAAATCACTCATTCACCGATTATTCAGTCTTGTTATCATCCGATTGAGCCTTTTGCGGGTATCAACACAGAAAGAAAAATTGATTTGTTAAAAAGAGTGGATGTTGAAGCAAGAAAAACAGATGCTCGAATAAAACAAGTCATGGCGCACATTATTGGCGTTCATGAGGTCATTTTAATATTGGATTCTGAGGGGAAAATTTTTACCGACATTCGTCCTTTGATTCGATTTGGCATCAGCGTTATTGCCGAAGATAAAAACGGCAGAGAACAAGGTAGTTCAGGAGGTGGGGGGCGCTATAGTTTTGAAACATTACTGGAAAATAACCGCATTGAATCTTTTACTCAAGAAGCAGTCAGACAAGCGCTGGTTAATTTAGGTTCTAAGCCTGCACCTGCGGGTAATATGACTGTGGTACTGGGTTCAGGATGGCCAGGCGTATTATTGCATGAAGCCATTGGACATGGTTTGGAGGGTGACTTTAATCGCAAACAGACTTCTGCATTTTCTGGCAGACTGGGTGAAAAAGTTGCCTCAGAACTCTGTACTGTGGTTGATAATGGGACTTTGGCAAACCGTCGCGGCTCATTAAATATTGATGATGAAGGGACTCCGACTCAATCAACCGTTTTAATAGAGAATGGTATCTTGAAAGGTTATATGCAAGACAAACACAATGCTCGATTAATGGGGGTGAAATCAACGGGTAACGGGCGCAGAGAATCTTATGCTCATTTGCCTTTGCCTCGAATGACCAACACTTATATGGAAGCAGGTCAACATGACCCCAATGAAATTATTGCTTCTGTTGAAAAAGGGCTGTATGCCGTTAATTTTGGTGGTGGACAAGTGGATATCACCTCTGGAAAATTTGTATTTTCTGCCAGTGAGGCCTATTTGATTGAAAAGGGTAAAGTCACTACACCCGTCAAAGGTGCCACGCTCATTGGTAACGGGCCAGATGCCTTAACCAAAGTTTCTATGGTTGGCAATGATTTAGAGCTGGATACGGGTATTGGTGTTTGTGGGAAAGATGGGCAGAGTGTGCCTGTGGGTGTTGGTCAACCAACATTGAAAATTGATGGCATGACTGTGGGCGGAACTGACATAGAAGGGATGGAATAATCAATGAATGATAAGCAAGCAAAATTAGGTGGACAATTTGACCAAACAGTGGTCGAAAATATCATTGATTCAGCATTAAAAGCAGCTTCATCACATGGCGTAACATCAGCTGAGGCAGGCATGAGTGTGGTGTCTGGTTTATCGGTTAGTGTCCGTTTGGGTGAAGTTGAAACCATTGAAAATCAGCGAGACAGTGGTTTGGGTATTACCGTTTTTATTGGTCATAAAAAAGGCTCAGCCAGCACCTCGGATTTAAGTGAAACAGCCATCAAGCAAACTGCAAAAGCGGCTTGTGATATTGCAAAATATACGGGAGAAGATCCCTGCTCAGGTTTAGCCGAGAAAGAATTAATGGCTAAAAATGTGATGAATTTGGAATTGTCTCATCCGTGGAATATTGCGGTTGATGAGGCGGTTAAAATTGCCAGTGAATGTGAAGCCAGTGCATTGGATTATGATAAACGAATCACCAATTCCGAAGGCGCAACAATAGACAGCCACGACAGTATGCGTGCCTATGGCAACAGTCATGGCTTTATTGGTAGCTATCCTACCTCAAGACAAACCGTCAGTTGTTCGGTATTGGCGACTGACAATGAGGGAATGCAAAGAGATTATTTTTACACCATCGCCAGGCGACATGAAGATTTGCAATCCGCAAAAGAAGTTGGCCGTCAGGCGGCGACTCGCAGTATCAATAAATTATCAGGCCGATCTTTATCCGCACGACAAGTACCCGTGGTATTTTCTGCCGATATGGCCTCTGGTTTGATGAACCACTTTGTCAATGCCATTCGTGGTAGTGCCATTTATCATGAGTCTTCATTTTTGTTGAATCAACTGGATCAACAAGTATTTCCTGAATTTATTCAGTTTCATGAACGTCCACACATCATCAGAGGATTGGGTAGTTCACCTTATGACAGCGATGGTGTGTTGACATATGATAAAAATATTGTCAGTGATGGTATTTTAAACAACTATGTTTTAGACAGTTACTCCGCTAAAAAACTAAAAATGAAAAGTACCGCTAATGCAGGTGGTGTACAAAATATTTTAATACCTGATACAGGCATGACACTAGATCAAATGCTCAAAGAAATGGGAACAGGTGTATTGGTTATGGAGTTGATGGGTCAAGGCATTAATATTGTCACAGGTGATTATTCAAGAGGTGCTTCGGGTTTTTGGGTAGAAAATGGAGAAATACAATACCCTGTTGAAGAGATTACCATTGCAGGGAATTTAAAAGACATGTACATGGGAATTCAAGCAATTTCTAATGACACCGAAAAACGTCGAAAAATTCAAACGGGTTCTATTTGGGTTGATAAGATGACGGTGGCGGGCGAGTAAAGAAGGTTTATTAAAATGAAAACAGTTAAAGAAATTCAACTTGAAATAGAAATGCTTCCACGCAAAGAATATATGAAATTGGTTCACTGGTTTTCTGAAAGGGATTGGGAGGCATGGGATAGTGAAATAGAGGAGGATATCCAGTCTGGGAAACTAGATTTTCTGATTGATGAGGCTGTTAGGGAAAAGAAAAATGAAAAATTGAAGAGTTTATAGTGCATAAAGCAACGGTTCGTTTTTGGTCATGTTTTAAAAAATTACCAATATCAACACAGGTTTTGGCGCAGAAAAATTATGCTCTTTTAAAAGAAAATCCCAAACATCCATCGTTACATTTTAAGCGAGTTGGTAAACTTTGGTCTGCTAGAGTTGGTATCAATCATAGAGCACTTGCAGTAGAAGATGATGATGGATTTATCTGGGTTTGGATTGGTCAACATGAAGAATATGAAAGGTTACTCAACAAATAAATATTCTCTATTTTTCTTTCATCAACACAAAATCAAACTCATTAAACTGACTTTGTGATGAAATATCACCCAAGTCATAATTATTCTTAAAATACAGAAATAATTCCTTAAGGCTAATCAAGCCATCTTTATTACCCAGCTTATCCGAATTTCTAAGCATTTGATTAACAAATAATGTCATTTTACTTTTTTCTTCAAATGCTAAATCAATCAGTTGGTCAATTTTGGGGATCAATAAAATATTAACACCCGTTTGTTTGTTGATGTGTTGGATGATATTTCTATATTGCATAGAAATATGGTTATTATTGATACCTTTGATGGATTGTGAAGGATTGATATTCAATAGCATGACTATTTTTTGGCTGTCTGTATGATCAAACTGATGCGCCAATTGTTTGATAGAAATTTGATTATTGGGCGAAGTTGATAATTTTGTGGCATTCATCGGTAAGTAATAAAAATCACTTGCATCATGATTGGTTAATCCTGTTAAATAAATAATTAAGGCATCATTTTCCTGCATTTTTTGTTTTACTTTTTTAACAGATTTATTGATCCCATCATTAGTAAATGATTGCCCTATCAATGATTCTACAACAACTTGTTGATAGGATTTTTTATTATGTTGTTTGATAATTTTTGCAAAATAACGAGCATCCCAATGGCTGTGTTTTAATTCAATGGAACTTGGTAAATTAACATATTTATCATGACTAGCGGTTAATACATACAGTACGGGTTTTATCACCGAAGTATTTTTTAACATCAGTATTTTTTTATTTGAGACCAATTTATTTTCAGCATTGGTCGCCGTCACTGATAGTTGACTGTTTCCTGTAGGGAGTTTGATTGACTGTTTGATTTCAATAGTTTTAGATGATATAAAATCTATCTTTTTAGTAGCCACCAATTTGCCATTTAACCAATAAAAAATATCTCCGAATCCACTTCCTTCATTTTCAAGAATTGTTTTGATTTGCACCTCATTGTTATTCAATGGTTTCAGTTGCTCTACTGATTTAATGTATGGTGGCTTGGCTTTTTTTAATTGAATGGCAATATTGGTTTTTTTTGATGTTTTGAATTGTTGTTTATTCTGATGTTTCAAATAAACCAAATCAGGTCGATGTAAATCATGGAAAAATTGATTGATGGATAATACTTTGCGTTTAGAACGGGCATTGAGAAAACGCCCCGCATTATTTGACCCATGAAAATACCCTTCGGGTGTCATGCTTAACCAGTCTCCATTTCTAAAATGAAAACCACGAATATTTTCATTCAAATTCTGATTCAATGAAACAATCTCGCCTTGTTCACCAGCAACCAAGTAGCGTTGGTTTTTATCATAAAAAGCCAAGCCAGCAATAGAATTCAAATTGGTTTGAAAAGCATCTGTATTGTCATAAGATTTTAAATCCCATGTTTTAATCACACCATCAATACTGGCAGAGACTAATTTTTTATCATCGGTTGAAATTGAGAAGTTTGATATTTTCTTTTGATGTCCATGAAACTGATGAATGGCAATAAATTCATCAAGATCCCATAAAATCAATTGGTTGCCAGCAGATGAAATGGCTTTGTCACCATCATCTGTAAATAATATCTGATTAACAGGTTTTGACTGTGTTGGAATCATGCCTATTAACTTGCCTTTGTTAACATCCCAATATTTAATCGTGCCGTCACGACTTGCAGATAATAATTTGTTGCCATTTGAGCTTAATGCCAAAGATGAAATGGCTTGTTTATGACCTCTGATGGTTTTTAACAATTTTCCTGTGGCTATTGACCAGATTTTGATATTGGTGTCCCGACTTCCAGAAACCAGTATTTTTCCATTAGCTGAGACAAGCAGAGCCGTGATTACATGATGATGACCATGAAATTGTTTAATTAATTGCTGTGTTTTTACATCAATCATTTTAATGGAATGGTCGTGATGACCACTAAAAATGAACTTTGATCCAGCAGGCATGGTCATGCTTTCAACGGCTGAAAATCCTGTGTTAATTTGAGCTTTTACTTCCGTTGTTTGCAAGTCCCACAAATAAAGTTGAGTTGGATTGTCTTTTTTAAAGGAAGTTAAAAAAAGTTGTTTTGAGTTCGCATTATAAAAAGGTCCCGCTATTTTATTCAGTTGTCTTCGAAAACCTTGATAAACTTGTATTAATTGACCAGATTTAATGTCCCATAGTTTTAAAGATTGTTTGCCTGCGGCTAAAATTTGTTGCTGATTGCTTGATAGGCTGATGGATGAGACGGGTTCATTTAATTTCAATGTTTTGCTGACTTGTCCTGTGGATAAATTAAGCAAAAGAATGGTTTTATCCCAACTGGCAGAAGCGGCAGTAAGACCATCTTTAGAAAAAACGATATCCAGTACCAAATTGGTGTGACCATAAAAAGTAAAAATGACATCACCTGTTTCTATGTCCCATAATTTGACTGATTTATCATCCCCTCCAGATAAGGCGTATTTCCCATCAGGTGATACTTTAACGATATGGATGCCATCATGATGTCCCAGCATGGTTTGCACAACATCACCTGTTTCTATCTCCCAAACTTTCAGTGTTTGATCTAAACTGGCAGAAATGAAATGTTTGCCATCTGGTGTGATATCGATGCTTTTGACAGCCCGATTATGACTTTTGAAAGTTTTTAATTGTTGGCCTGATGCTAAATTCCACAATCGAATACTGCGGTCTGAATGTACGGTTAGAATATTTTTTTGGTCTTTAGTTAGAACCATATTATCAACGATTAATGGGGCTGTTTTTATACTTCTTAATAAGCGACCCGATTTGATATCCCATAACTTGATGGTTTTGTCTCCGCCTGCGGATAACAGTGTTTTACCATCGGCTAACAATAATATTTTTTTTACACCGTTTTTGTGGCCTTTGAAAGTATGAATTTCATGTCCCGTTTTCACTTCCCATAATTTAATCAGAGAATCTCTGGAGGCAGAAATAATAAATTGCCCATCATGAGTAAATAATGTAGATAAAATATTGGATTGATGACCTTTTTGTACAAAAATATCGGCATATTTAACCTGATATTGTCGGTCTTTTAAGATTTTTTTAAGGATTGTGGGGGGGGAACTATTGGAGGGTTTGATGTTGTTTTTTGTTTCAGTGCATGAAATCAATAACAAAGTTAATAATAATGCTAAATAATGCATGAAATTTCCTTAAAAAATAATTTTTTCACCTTGTTTTGCAAATTTTAGTGAAGTGTTTTCTATTTTATGGCGGTGTTCATCGACTTGATCACCATAGTGAATCAGGTAAGTTCTTTCTAATACTGATTCTGGATAGGTCAATATGACATCTAAAGGCGTATGAACCCGTCCTTGACCATCGTTGAGTAGCTGGCAATCATGTACAATAATGCCATCTAAAAATTCAGCATCGGTAGTGAATTGAGAGAGTTTGTTTTTAACGTCACAAGTAAAAATGATTTGCTTGCCTGTTTCTTGGTCTCTCACAATAACACCATAAGATTCTTTGCCAGGAACATGGTCTACCTGAAAAGGTTTTATTTTGATGTTATCCAATTCAAACCAGTTTTCATCTATTTCTGAGATATCAAAATAGTCTTCAAAACAACAGGTTATGGGTTGTCCAGATTCATCGGAACTCAACTCTAAACCACCACTGAGTGAATTATTCCATAAAGGTTCTTTTAGTTTTCCAGGTAAAATTAAATGTGGTTTTTTATGGTAAGAAAACATGGCGCTGAATGCCAATTCTTCCAGACCACCCACATGATCTGCATGGATATGGCTGATGAATACATGGGTGAGTTGTTGTAAATCAAAATTGATTTTTTCGAGTCCAATAGGCGTTAAATAACCAAAGTCTATCATTAGTTTGGCTTGGTTTGATTCGATTAAGAAGTTGGTGTGGCCGTATTTTTTTGAGAAAGCCGCACCTGTACCGACAAAGGTTACTGAAAACATGGATGGTCTACTGTATTGATATATTTAATAATTATTATTTTAAGTTAAAGTTGAGCAACTCGTCTGCTCAAACGATACTGATACCCTTGTGGTATAAATAATAGTTTAGCATAACAATTATATTAGTAAAAAAGTTGTTATTTATTCGTTGTCATTAAATTCCAAAAGTTTTTCAGACCAAGCATCTCTTTTGGTTTCCATTAACATGGCGGCAAAATCTGCTCGGACACCCAAGTCCCCAGGGTTTGAATGGCTCAATTCATTAAAAGACTCAATGGAGGCTTCTGTACCTTTGATTCGGTGTAGAATTTGTGCTTTAACCACTTTAACCGCATAAGGTAATTCACCATCCATATCACTGATTTTATCCAATGTTTTATAGTATAAGCTTACCGAACGCTTAAATTCGTTAAAGACGGATAACGCTTCGCCTAAAAAATAATAAGTTTCCCAGTCACCTTCCGTTAATTGATGATAATGCGATAAAAATTCGATGGTTTCTTGCCGTTTTCCTTGATGATAGGTTAATAACCCCAGTGTTCTCAACGTTTTGATATGGTCTTCATCTATTTTTAATATTTTTTTGTAGGTTTTTTCAGCAACAACTAATAAGTTTTGGTCTTTCGCTGTTTTTGCCCATCGACTTAAACGTGGAATTCTTTTTTCTACTTTGACGAGTTGTGTTAATTCTCTACCCAGTTGTTTGTAGTCGTTATTTAAGACAAGACTGTCTACAAAAATATCATTGATTTTATCATTGCGTTGTTTAAATTTAATTTTATTGACAACGTTAACCACTCTTTTGGGATGACCAAAGTCCATGAGATATTTTAGCCAGATGTGTAAGTATTCATGTTTGGAATTGGTTGTTTGTTTTTCTAGCCAATCCATATGTTGCTTTTCGGGTCTTGGCCCCCAAATATACAATAATTGGCTGACATCATTTGATTTTGGATGAACATTTTCTGCAATAATTTTGAGTTGTTCAACGGCAATGCCTTTTTCATTCATTTCTAATAGCTGGAACACGATGCCTCGTCGTTGTTCCAATGAGACAAAGGGTTGCTCCAGCTTTTTAAGCAGATGATCTTTAAGTTCAGCGGTGACATTAATGCCTTTTTTCCAAGATTGAATCAGTGCTTCTTCATAAGCTGCATCTATTTGTGCATTGTGTCCTTTTAACTCTCTTAACAGTGGCAGTGCTTTTTCTGGATTATTTAATGCCATGTGGGCTTGAGCAATGAACCAAATTTCGTTGCTTCCTTTTTTTCTGTCATATAAAATATTGGCAACATTTAAGGCAACTTTAGGAATTTTTTTATCTAAAGAAACATAATAAATATCCAATAGTGTGCGATTAGGAATAATCTTTTTATTACCTGACTCTAACCAGTCAAGTACCATTTTTTGTTTTTTACTGGCGGTTGCCATTAACACATAAGCCGCTTCAATGGCGGGTGAATTTCTGACTTTTCGGATTTTTTGGTAAAGCACAAAACCTTGTTCTTCTTTTTTTAATTTTAAAAATAAATCAGTCATATCGGCTAAGACCTGATCGGGTGTATCTTTGTGTTTTGCTAATTCCATTAATAAAGCTAAAGCAATGTCATTATTTTTTAACTTAATGAATAGTTGGGCTAAATTGATTTTTTCCCTTAATAATAAAATATCAGTATTTTTATAAGCTTTATTGGCCCATTTTTTTGCCAATTTTAAGTTGTGTTTAGCTTCTGTTAGTCGCCCTAATAGTACTGGGTGGGTTTCTTTAAATTCTGCTTCTAACTGGATGTGAATCCATTCCATAAATTCAATATTACGACTGAAGATAGCTGATTCAATCATATTAACCACTAACCAGTCGGGTAATGAGCTGATGTCTGTTTGTTTGGCGACTTTCATTGCCAGTTTGGTATTGCCTGCGGAAAAAGTTAGTTCAATAAATTTACCCCAAAGTTCTTTGGGTAATTCATTGTTTTTATAAAGTGCCATGAGTCGACTTAAGGCTGTTTTACTTTGACCGAGTTCAACTTCCAGTTCGGTAATCATGGATAAGTAATCGGCTTTTCCTTTGGCAATTTCTTCAAACGGTTTAATCATGTCAAGAGTAATTTTAGGTTTTCTTTTAGATTGGAATAAACCACCAAATTTTAGAGCGGCTTTGTAATCATTTTTATTGGATTTCAACCAGTCATTGGCTAATTTTTCAGCGATTTTAAATTGACCATCATTGAGTTTTAGGCTCAGACTTAACATGACGGTATCTACGGTGACTCGTCCAGGGTGTTTTTTAATATACAAGTCTTGAGTTTTGATGGCGTCTTCTATTAAGCCTTGAGAGGCTTGTAAATTGGCTAGATCAAGATAAGCTTTTTCATTGTTGGGGTATTGTTCGATAATTGAACGTAATGTTTCAATTTGTTTTTTATAACGGCCAATGAAATTATAAATTTTAGATAAATCCATCAGTCGTTCTTCTGTCGGTTGTAGTTCAACAACGGTTTCGAGAACTCTTAAATGGTCATAAGGTCTTTGGGCATATTGATATAATTTTCCAAGTCGCAATAAGGCATCAATATTTTTAGGATGGCTTTTGATGAATCTCTCCATCAATTCAACGGCTTTATTGACGTCACCATATTGTAAATAAAGTTGACTGAGAGGCATCACCACTGAGACGGATAGGTCACCTGACTCAATTCTTGTTTCGTACATGGTTTTTGCATCATCAAATTTTTTATCTTTGAATTGTAATAATGCAATTTCATTATCCGTTGGAATGAGCATGATGCTACTGATAACACCACCAAAAACCAGAGCAATGGCCAATAAAATTAAACTTTTCATAAGGTTTGTTATTTGTTACTTGTAGTTGTTTATAAGTATAACATTATGTTTGAGTTTAATATAAGTTTTTTAGTCGGGCATTTGGGCATGGCATGGATACACATCGTTGTGTATCCATTATTGAAGTTATTATTGTTTTATTTTAGGCAATATCACTCTAACCAATTCAGCCGATCTTTCAATGGCCATTTTTTGTAGATTAACATTGTGGGGTATGGAATAACTTTGTTGAAATTGATTTGAAGAATAGCTATAGCTTGTACTATTTGCACTTTGGTTGGTTACTTTTTTTGAGGCAGTAGATTTAATAAACAGTCGTTGATCTTTGACAGCAACATCAAGCAAGTTTGGATCAATGCCTTTAATGGTTATTTCTACAATAAATGCATTATTTGTTTCTTTTTGTCTGCTCTGAATCGATGTCATCTTACCGTTTGTAACCATCACAGAACTATTTCTTGGGTTCTGTTGTTGAAAGTTGGGAGGCTGAAAATAGGGTTGTGGATGAGGCTGCATTGGAAAATTTCCCTGTGGCATAAAATATTGTGGTGGCATATTTTGATAATTTGGGGGCGGTTGATTTCCCCACCATGCCATTGAACTTAAAGGCGCAATGCATAATAACAAAAATAAAAGTGATTGATGATTTTTCATTGAATGACTCCTTTGTCTTAAGAATTAAAGCGGAGTTGAGCAGCTTATCTGCTCAAACAAAACTTATCCTTTTGCGGGATAAACGAATAAACACCCGCACCCATCAGACCAATATTTGAATCGGTCACGATATGTACTGGAATAGTTTGTAATACTGATTTCATTTGATCTTTATGTAAAAAAGAAGTCATGAATATTGCTTCAGTCATTAAGTTGATGATTTTTGAAGCAATGCCACCAGCAATAAATAATCCACCTTTGGGAACAATACTTAATGCCAAATTACCTGCTTGTGAACCGTAGCATTCGACAAATAATTTCATTGTTCGTTCCGCACATGGGTCTTTTTTTGTTAGGGCCAGTTGACTGATGATGGCAGAAGGATCTTCTGCTACTTTTAAATGTTCTAATTGATTGGATGGGTATTGTTGTGCAAAAAATTGATATATTTTATAAATACCTGGGCCAGATAGTACATGCTCAAAAGCAATGGGTTTAGTTTCACATTGTAACCATTTTAATAATTCAAGCTGTTCTTCATTGGTTGGAGCAAAATCGACATGCCCGCCTTCTGTTGCATGAACTTGATACTGGTTTCCATTCCAATATAAAAAGCATTGCCCTAAACCTGTTCCTGCGCCAATAATTGCAATGGGTTCTTTGGCTTGTTTTTTGCCTGTTTGTAAAGTCACTAATTGATTATTTTTAAGTGATTCAACGCCATAACCTATGGCTTGAAAGTCATTGATGAGGGTCAATTCGGGCAAATCAAATTTTGTTTGAAGACAGTGGTTATCTAGTTTCCAAGGTAAATTAGTCACGTTAACTGTTTGATGGTTTTCGGATAACTGAATGATTGGGCCAGCGACAGCAAAGCAGGCATAAGATATTTTTGGAATATCATACGCTTGGTAAAAATCAGTCAATAAATCATCAAATGACTCGAACTGGTCACATGGGTAGCGTGCTTCAATCCGTGTGGTTAAACCATTGGTGGATTTTTCCAGCACACTTAATAGTGTTTTTGTTCCACCAATATCTGCAACAAGACTATTCATTAGCGATCAATTCTTTGTACTTTTGATGTGGTGCCATCTTTATAAAATAGCTTGATGGAAATATACTGTGTATCGTCTGGAATAGAGCCATAAATTTTTCCTGCAACACTGTTGGGGGACTTTTTATTACATGGCTCCAATGACCATATTTTATTTGGCTTCATGGTATTGATTCCATATTTTATAGTGGTTAATGCACAACGATAACTGATCAGCGTAGTAAAATAAACAGAGGGTTTGTTATTAATCATATTGATGCTGACCCAGGAATTTGGAATCATTTCAAGAATTGATTTATAAGAGGTGACAAATTGTGTGTCCTGATTAAAATCATAAATGAAAGGGCCATTGAGCTTTCCACTGACATCTTTATATTTAACAAATATTTTAACTTTAGTGAAGCGTTTAGGTAATGTGATGATGGTTTTAGGATTGGGTAATCCTGTCATTGGATTAACAAAACTGTAGGTGCCGTTATCATGGTATTGAGTATCGTTGCCAATTTTGTAGAGAATCTTAGTTGCAGTTTCTGCAATGTTGACATTCACTGTCCAACCACTGTTTGAACGTGATGCTGTAAAGGTCACTGGGTTTTTAAAAATATTCTTATTGATAAAACCCAATCGTTTTAATTGTTCTTCACTCTTTGTCAGCCATTCAGAAGCCATCGACTTATCTAAAAAATATGGCATCACCTGATTTTTTTTATGCTGATCCAGAAACTTCTGTAATGACTCACTTTGTTTTTTCTTGTCTTGTAAAGATGGAATATGGCCTAATCGAATTTCTGAATATTCTTGACTGAGTTGGTAAAAAACAGGAGAAAATTCAGGGTGTTTTTCCGCAAAATCAGTCAATGCATTTTTGCGTGAACGACTGGTCAATAATAAATTGTAAGCAAATTCAACGGTTGGATTATTAAATTGGTGTTTCATTTCTGCATAAATTTCACGGGCACCTGCTCGACCTTCTTCAATCTTTAATATTTTTTGGTAACGAATATGAGGATCTAAAAATGCCAGATTGAATTTAAAAAATTTGAAATAACTTTTGCCCGCATTCAATAAATCACCTCTTTGCTCATATAGACGGGCATTGGCATAAAATTCTGCGGGGTTGGTCGGTTTATCAATCAGCCCACCTGATTTCGCCAATTTTGAAAAGTTATTTTGTAAATTTTCAAATGATTGGGTGAGTTTGGCGAGACCATCCATAATATCGTCAATTTTATTGGCTAAATTGCCTGCATTTTGATTGTTGTATCGATTGCCCCTGATTTGTTTATTGAGTGATTGCCAGTTGTCGGGCAGTGATAAGGTGATATTTAGGGTGCTCAGCATGCTGGTTTTGATTGTATCCAGTGCTTTTAGGTGTAGCTCCATTTTTTGAGTTTTGGCTTTGATATAATATCGACCCGTAATAATTGTTTCAGACTGTAATTGATCTGAAATATCATCCAATGTTTGGTCTTTAGCAAAACTACTGACATCATCCATCAGTGCTTTCAAGTCGTTTCTAGGAATGACTTGAAAGGAATTTTTGTTGAGGATATTTTCCAGGCGATCTCGCCATTGATCACCTAAAGCGGTGTGGTTTCCTGTTTTTCCATCATACAATTGTAAGACGGCAATACGACTGTTGGTTTTAAGGTTTTTAATAAATTTTTGTTCGATTGATTGGTTGAATGTATTTGCATGGGCTGTCGTTAAACCGGTTGAAAATATTAAAATAAAAAAAATTACAAAAAATTGCATCATTTACCCTTGATTGATCATCACCTGATTTATTTAGAATAATAGTAGTATAAAAAGTACAATTAAGAGGAAATATATTAACTAACTATTGAGTTATATTGCAGGTCATATCTATACTTATACCGCAAGGGTATAAGTTTCGTTCGAGCAGACTAGCTGCTCAGCTCAGCTTTAATGTTTAACTTAAGCCAAAATTTTAAATAGTTAGTGATGGGCACGAAATAACTCCTCACTCTTGGTTTCCTATTTATTTTAGATTCAAACGATCTGACTGAATAAAGGTGAAGCGAAGATGGAATCAAGAACGGGAAGTTATTTCGTGCTCGTCTATATAATACATAAGGAATAAATAATAATGGCAGTGTTTGATTCGGTAAGAAATTATTATGAGCAACTTGTCTTTAATGCAATCACAAAATATTTATCAGAATCTGAGTCGGAAGTTGATGAAGACGATGAAGATTTTACCGAAGATGTGGCTTGTATTGCATTGAATAAATTACCTGCTCATTATATACGTCATGTTGTTGATACTGGCTTTTATATGACGGCCAATGAACATGCAGACATCGAAATTGCTGTTGAAAAAGCCGTTAATGAAGCTGTTAAACAGGTGACTAAACACAGTAATGGTCCTTATCGTGAAGGTGAAAACTAGGTGGCAGCTATGAACCCAAAAATTATTGATGATCCCCTGTACAAATTATTAAGAGCAGGAGAAATTGAAGAGTTTAATCAACGTTGTGCAGAGGGTGAACGTTGCGATTTGATTGGTATGGATTTAAGAGGTCTTGATTTGAGAGGTATTAAGGCTGCGGGTATGGATTTAACAGATTGTTATTTTAGGCAAGCAGATTTAAGAGGTGTTGATTTTTCGAGCACCATTCTTGAGGGGGTGAGCCTGCACGGTGCAAAAATATCAGGCGCTTACTTTCCTGTTGAATTGAGACCAGAAGAAATAAAATTATCATTGGGGCATGGTACACGAATGAGATATTTGAAAAAATAATATTTTTTGTGTTTAGCCTTATAGCCACTGTGCTGAAATTGCACGATCAACTTTTGCAAGATCCTGATAAGCTTTAATATTAGAATAGCCTGCTTGGTTCAGTAGATTGATGATGCTTTTTTGTTGATCATAACCATGTTCTAAAATCAAATAACCGCCAGCGTATAAATGTTCTTTGGCATGGTCAATAATATGGGTGATCGCACTCAATCCATGATCTTTAGGCGATAAAGCTATGGCGGGTTCAAATCTTAAGTCACCTTGTTCTAAGTGGACATCTTCAGGTTCAATATAAGGTGGGTTACTGATGACCAGATTAAATTGTTGGTTTTTTAATGCATCAAACCAATGACTTTGAATGAAATTGATGTGTGTTGATGTCAGTTGTTGAGCATTCTGTTTTGCAATTTGTAGTGCATCGATTGAAACATCTGTTGCCGTTATATTAAATTGAGGTCTTTCATGGGCAATTGATATCGCAATCACTCCGCTTCCTGTTCCCAAATCTACCATACTTATAGCATCATTGGCTTTTTCAAATAGCTCAAGTGTCATTTCAATGAGTAGTTCAGTTTCATGTCTAGGGATTAAAACGTGTTGAGTAACCGCGAATTCTAATGACCAAAATTCACGATAACCCAAAATATAGGCAAGAGGAATTCCTTGTTTTTTTTGAGACATGAGGTCATTAAATTGCTTTAATTGAGCTGGGTTAAGTTGAGTTTCGGGCCAAGTGTGTAGAAAAGTTCGGTTTTTATTCAAGCAATGAGCCAGTAAAATTTCAATGTCTAATGGCTCAATAGGTGATGATTTTTCCTTATTTAAAAGGGATTGAATGCTAGGAGGCTGTCCGAAAACGCATCTTTCCGCCAGAACTGCGTTAAAATTCGGCTCAAAATGCTCATTTACACCAGTAAACTGTGCTTTTTCGCCAAATTTTGCCTTGTTCTGAATGAAATCTGCATTCTCGGACAAGTTACTGGGTGTTTGATGAGTTTTAGGCATTATTCATCGTCTAAGGTTGCCAGTAAGTCTGCTTGATGCTCATGAATCAATGGTTGCACGACAAAATCAAGTTCGCCAGAAAGAATTTCTTCTAGTTTATATAAAGTGAGATTGATTCGATGATCGGTCATTCTTCCTTGAGGAAAATTGTAGGTTCTGATTCGCTCTGATCGGTCACCACTGCCAACCAACTGGCGTCTGGCGCTTGCTTGCTCTGAATCTTGTTTGTTCTTTTCAGCGGATAACAATCGGGCGCTTAAAAATGACATCGCTTTGGCTTTATTTTTATGCTGTGAACGTTCTTCTTGGCATTCGACCACAACACCTGTTGGTAAATGAGTAATCCTAATGGCCGAGTCTGTTTTATTGACATGCTGACCGCCCGCACCTGATGCACGAAAGGTATCAATTCTGAGGTCGCTGGGATTGATTTCTATTTCTCCTATTTCAGCAACTTCTGGTAACACAGCAACGGTACAGGCTGAAGTGTGGACTCTACCCTGAGATTCAGTTTCTGGAACACGTTGAACCCTGTGTGCTCCCGATTCAAACTTAAGGCAAGAATAAACCTGATCACCAATAATTCTCAAAATAATTTCTTTGTAGCCACCTATTTCACCTTGGCTTTCATTAATAATTTCAACTTGCCATCTTTTTTTCTCGGAATATCGTGAATACATCTTGTACAAGTCACCGACAAATAAAGCTGCCTCTGCACCTCCCGTTCCCGCTCTTATTTCCAGAAAGGTATTGCTATCATCATCTGGGTCTGAGGGCAGTAAGAGTATTTGTAGTTGTTGCTCTATTTCAGTTACATTTAATTTTGCTTCCTGGATATCGTCTTTGGCAAGTTGTCGCATTTCTGGATCATCATCGTCCATCAATATTTTTGCCGATTCCATTTGTTCCATCGCTTCATTATGTTGATTAAATTTTTCAACAATATCGGTTAGTTGGGAATATTCTTGACTCAGTGCTTTAAATTTATCTTGATCTGATTGGATTTCAGGCTCAGATAATAAAGCGGCAATTTCTTCATGTCGTGCCGACATGCTTTCAAGTTTGGTTATGATGGATTGTTTCACAAGTTACTCTTCATTATTTGTTCCCAATAGATAACGGGCATGATGTAATAAATTTTCCTGATTTTCTGCGGTGGCATGATGCAGTTGGGTGCTAGGTGTATGCAAAAGTTTGTTGGTGAGTTGAAAGCCAAGTTGTTGAATGATTTCTTCAACATTTTTACCATTATTTAATTGTGCGATGGCTTTTCCCACCATTTCGTCACGAATGCTTTCAGCGTGTTGCCGATACTCACAGATAATATCAACCGAATTTAATGATTTTACCCAATCAAGAAAGCTATCAACTTTGTTTTCGATAATTTCTTCTGCTTGCTTGGCGGCTTCTTGTCTGGATTGTTTATTTTCTTCAATTATTTCATGAAGATCATCGACTGTATAGAGAAAAATATCATCTAAATCACCGACTTCAGGCTCAATATCTCTGGGTACAGCAATGTCAATCAACACCATTGGTTGATGTTTGCGTTTTTTAAGTGCCGTTTCTAATGTGCCTTTGCCCAGTATTGGTAATTGGCTGGCTGTTGAAGATATGATGATGTCTGCATATTCTATGTGTGTTGCAATTTGAGATAAGGTGATGGCTTCACCATCGGTCAGCTGGACTATTTTTTGTGCTCTTTCCAGTGTTCGATTGGCAACAATGGTTCGATTGATTTTTTGTTCAGTCAAATGTCGTGCCACCAGCTCAATGGTTTCTCCCGCTCCAATTAACAGGGCGGCACAATGGGATAAGTCTCCAAATACCTGTTTTGCCAGGCTAACAGAAGCAAAAGCAACGGAAACTGGGCTAGAACCAATGGCGGTATCGCTTCTAACCTCTTTAGCGACAGCAAATGTATGTTGAAACAATCGGCTCAAATGTTTGCCTAATGAACCTGCCTGTTGAGCGCTGTGATAGGCATTTTTCATTTGCCCTAAAATTTGAGGTTCACCCAATACCAGTGAATCCAGACCGCTGGCTACTCGAAGCATGTGCTTCACTGCATCTTTTTCATAGTAAGTGTAGAGGAACGGCGAAATGCTGGTGAGTGATAAATTATGATGATGGCATAACCATTCATTTAATTGGACTGATGCTGATTCATGATTATATTCACAATAAATTTCTGTACGATTACAAGTGGATAAAATAGCTGCCGCATCTAAATGAGTCACTTGCTGAATTAAATTTTTCAGTGTCTGTATTAACTTTTCGGGTGAAAAAGTTAATTTTTCTCTGACATTCACAGGGGCGGTTTTATGATTTAGACCTAAAGCAAGTAGTGGCATGGTTAACAATATAATTATTTAAAAAAATAGTAGCAATTCTTGATTTGTAGCTTATTATAATACGTTCTTTGTTGCAAAAAAACATCTATAATTGCCAAAGGTGATTATAGAAACTAGAAACAAGTAGATCGTAAGGACCAAGCATCATGATTAAACAACGTATCATATTCAGTATTATTATATCCTGCTTGTTAAATAACTTCGCACTGGCATCTGGTCAAGCAGAAAAATTGCCTGTTTTGGCTAGCTCAAATGAAGTAAAAAAACAGGACATTAGCACTGAAAACCAACTCACTCAACCCTTATTATACTCGATTCTTGTTGGTGAAATTGCCTGGCAAAATGGTCATATTTCACTGGCATCTGATGCTTATGCAAAAGCGGCTCAATATTCTAATAATCTCGATATTGTAAAAATTGCTTCTAAATTGGCTGTGCTGGCAAATAATTACGAGAATGTTATTCAATTCACCGAAAATTGGTTGGATAAAGAACCCGATGACTCTCATGCGTTGCAAATGCAGGCATTGGGTTATTTACGTAGTAAACAGCTCAGTAAGTCAGCCGCTTCTTTTGTTAAATATCTAAAATTAAAAAAATCGGCAGATTTGGATAATTCCATTCAATTGGTGGTGGCGCTGTTGGGCCAGGAAAAAGAAACAGACAATGCCTTTAAGGTCATGCAGCAAATTTATCCAGAAATGAATGAAAATGCAGTGGCCGCATTTGGTTATGCTTCGTTGGCATTGAGAGCCAATCAAATCAATGAGGCAGAATTATATTCAAGAAAAGCAATTGAACTTAAGCCTACTTGGTCAAAAGCCATTGTTTTGAGTGCTCATATTTTGTTAAAAAAAGACAGTACCAAAGAAGCAATCAAATTATTACAATCTGCGCTTGAGCGGGATGCTACTTTATATTTACCACGAGTTTCTTTGGCCAGAATTTTTTTAGAACAACGAGATTTTGATCAGGCAAAGAAGCATTTTTTAATTGTCCTCAAACAAAAACCATACAATACTGAAATTTGGTATGCTTTGGCGTTACTCTCATTGCAAGCCAAAGAACTTGAAGAATCTAAAGATTATTTTGAAAGATTATACGAATTAAACAGTCGTCAAAGTGAGTCAGCTTATTATTTGGGGCAAATAGAAGAATCATTAAAAAATATTGAAAAGTCTATTGAATGGTATGAACGAGTAACTTCTGATGAATATTATTTGGAATCTCGCTTAAGAGTCATTGGCTTAATTGCATTGAATAATGGTTTTAAGGCCATTGGTAACCGACTTGATGAATTGCGTTGGAAATTTCCTGATTCAGCCATTAGGTTTTATTTGATCGAAGGAGAGTTATTAAGTCAGGATGGTCGTGATAAAGATGCGATGGCAATTTACAGTAAAGCTTTAAAAGAACATGTTGAAAATACTAAACTGCTTTATGCCAGAGGTTTGCTGGGCCAATCAATGGGAATGGTTGATATTCTTGAAAATGATTTGAAAATCGTTATTCGAAAAGAGCCAGAAAATGCTGATGCTCTTAATGCATTGGGTTATACTTTGGCTGACCAGACAAATCGCTATGAAGAGGCTTTGAAATTAATTAACAGAGCTTATGCATTAAAGCCTGAATTACCTGCGGTTATCGACAGTAAAGGCTGGGTTGAATATCGTCTTGGAAATCTTGAAGAGGCTAAAACTCATCTGGAAAAAGCGTATAAATTATATAAAGATGCAGAAATAGCAGCACATTTAGGCGAAGTATTATGGGTTATAGGAGCTCAAGAAAAAGCAGGGAAGATTTGGAGTGATGCATTAAAAAATGACACCAAAAATACTTACTTGTTAAAAACCATTGATAAATTTAAGCATAAAAATTGATGTTTAAACGAGTCTTATACCGCAAGGGCATAAGTTTCGTTCGAGCAGGCGAGCTGCTCAACTCAGCTTTATTATTTTTTCTCATTGGAATGATGGCTTCTTGTGCGATTGTCAATGAAAACCAAGGTATTCAAGACCCATCATTAAAAGAACAATGGTTGTTACATATTGCTGAAATTCAAAAACTGAAACAATGGCAATTTTCTTCTCGTATCAGTGTTCAACATTTAACCAAAAGATGGTCTGCCGCTTTATTTTGGCAACAAAACGAAACAAATTTTGAAATAAAAATTATTGGCCCGTTGGGGCAAGGCGCATTGCTGTTAAAAGGTGATGAGAATAATCTGTCTGTCAATGACGGTAAAAATATAAAATATTTCAAAAATTACACTTCAAGTGATATCGAATCACTCTATGGCATTAATATTCCAATCAAACAATTAAGGCATTGGGTGATCGGCAATCCAATGGCGGATTTCAACTTGATTACGTTAAATGATGATGATTTGCTGAAAAAGGTTGAAAAAGACCGTTGGCAACTTGATATTACTAAATATCGTGACATCAACGGATTATCGTTGCCTAAAAAGATGAAAATAACTCATCCTGATTGGTTTATAAAATTAGCCATATTAAACTGGAAAATTTCAGAATAATGGCAAATACGACAACTATTATTAAGCCTGCCCCCGCAAAAATTAATTTAATGCTAAGAATTTTGGGTAAAAGATCCGATGGCTACCATAATCTGCAAACTGTTTTTCAATTTATCGGACTTGAAGATATTTTAACTTTTAATCTAACCTTTGATGGAAAAATTACATTGACGGGGGATCAGGTTTCGACAAATGCTGAAGAAAATATCATCTATTTAGCGGCCAAAAAACTTCATCAAAATTTTGCCAATAATAGAGGAGTAACAATCAATTTAGAAAAAAATATTCCCATAGGAGCTGGATTAGGCGGAGGAAGTTCAGATGCTGCAACCACTCTGGTTGTGCTTAATCAATTATGGGATTTACAATATAGTCAAAAACAATTAATGGATATCGGCGTTAAATTAGGTGCCGATGTGCCTGTTTTTATTTATGGCAAGTCTTCATGGGGAGAAGGTGTTGGTGAGCAACTGAAGCCAATCACGATTGCTGAGGAGTGGTATGTCGTTATTATTCCAAATTGTTCAATTTCAACAGCAAAAATTTTTTGTCATTCTGAATTGACAAGAGATTCAAATCCCATCACAATGTCGCAGTTCTTTGCAGGAAATATGATTAATGACTGTGAAGAACTGGTTAGAAAAATCCACCTCGAAGTGGATTATGCAATGAGCTGGCTTTCAAATTATTCAAAATCATATTTGACAGGAACAGGATCTTGCATTTATGCTAAGCTAAATAACGAAGATGATGCTAGCAATATAGTAAAACAATTACCTGATAACTTATTAGGCTTTGTTACTAAAGGTTGCAATACATCAAGTCTATTTCAAAATAATTGGGATGTCGCCAAGCGGTAAGGCACGGGGTTTTGATCTCCGCATGCCCAGGTTCGAATCCTGGCATCCCAGCCATTCTTTACTTTCTCCTAACTCAAAAAAATAGTCAGCAAAATAATAGCTGATTTTTCCAGTATTATGATTTATTATTGCCACGCATAAAGCGGAGTTGAGCAACTTGTCTGCTCGAACGAAACTTATGCTCTTGCGGTATAAAGCTGAATTTTTCAAGGAGAATGCTGTGTCTAATAAGCAAATGGTTGTCTTTTCAGGTAACGCTCATCGTAAACTAACAGAGCAAATTGTTGATCATTTGCATATATCTTTAGGCAAAGCATCTGTTGGTCAATTTAGTGACGGCGAAGTCATGGTGGAAATCCAGGAAGATATTCGCGGTAAAGATGTGTTTATTGTACAACCGACTTCAGAACCAACCAATGATAATTTGATGGAGTTATTGGTTATGGTTGACGCTGTCAGAAGAGCATCCGCTTACAGGGTTACGCTGGTTATTCCTTATTTTGGTTATTCTAGACAAGATAGACGCCCACGTTCAGCAAGAGTCCCTATTTCTGCCAAGTTGGTTGCAAAATTAATTACTTCTGCAGGTGCAGATCGTGTTTTAACCGTTGATTTGCATGCAGATCAAATTCAGGGTTTTTTTGATATGCCTGTTGATAATGTCTATGCTTCACCGATACTTTTGGGAGATGTTTGGAAGCAGGAATATCGTAATTTACTGGTTGTGTCACCCGATGTGGGTGGTGTTGTTAGAGCCAGAGCTCTAGCTAAGAGGCTTGAAGCTGATCTTGCAATCATCGATAAACGACGTCCAAAACCAAATGAAGCTAAAATAATGAATATCATCGGGGATGCTGTGGATAAGTCATGTGTTATTATCGATGACTTGGTTGATACCGCTGGTACACTGGCTCAAGCTGCAAATGCTTTAAAAGAGCGTGGAGCTTATAAAGTTGTCGCTTATTGTACTCACCCAGTTTTATCTGGAAAAGCTGTCGAAAATATTGAAAATTCTATGTTGGATGAATTGGTTGTAACAGATACTATTCCGCTAAAACCTGAGGCGCAGGCTTCAAGTAAAATAAGGCAGTTAGCCATTTCTGAAATTTTAGCAGAAACCATGCGACGGGTTAATATGGAAGAATCTGTCAGTTCTTTATATATGGACTAATTGGAATTATCAGTATATGATACGCTGTTCTGTTATCAGCAAGCTGATAACTGTTTAATTTTAAGAATCCGTTGAATCTATATAAATACTCAAGCTCAGATTCTGTAATAATAAAATAATGATTAGATTGGAGATCAAAATGACCGATACAAACACTTTAGAAGCAGAACATCGAGCTGAAACAGGTAAAAGCTACAATAGGCGACTCAGACGTAATGACCAAGTTCCTGTTGTGGTCTATGGTGGAGGTAAAGATCCACAAAATTATTCTCTGGTACAAAATAAAGTTTTTCATTATTTTGAAGATAAAAACAATCTAACCAATATAGTGACTTTGAAATGTGGTGATCAGGAAGAAAAAGTTGTAATTCGTGAAATTCATCGTCATCCAAGCAAAACATTCTTATTGCACATTGATTTTCAAAGAGTTGATGAAAATAAAGCAATGAAGTTTTTGGTTCCATTTAACTTTGTTGGCGGTAAAGATTCACCTGCAGTAAAAGTTGGTGGTGGTCTGTTGAGTCATAAAATGTTGGGTGTTCCTGTTAAATGTTTGGCAAAAGATTTACCAGAAAATATTTCAGTTGATTTATCGAATATGGAAAAGGAAATGTCAGTTCACTTATCTGATATTAAAGTGCCTGAAGGTGTTGAAATTATTTCATTGAAACGTGGTAAATCAGGTGACTTAGCCGTGGTCATTGCCAGCTAGTTTTATGGCTTCAACAAGTCCATTAATACAGCTCATTGTTGGCTTGGGTAATCCTGGAATAAAATATGAAAAAACTAGGCACAATGCGGGTTTTTGGTTTATAGATTCATTGGCAAAAAAGCACTCATGTCGCATTGAGTCCGATAAGAAGTTCTTGTCGGATGTCGGCAAAGTATTAATCAATGGGGCACAATGCTGGTTGTTGAAACCAACTACATTTATGAACAATAGTGGGCAAGCTGTCTCATTATTTTGCCATTATTATAAAATTAACGCTGAATCAGTTTTGGTTGTTCATGATGAGCTGGATTTTCCAGCAGGAAAAATCAGAATAAAGAGCGGTGGCGGTCACGGTGGGCATAATGGTCTTCGAGATATTCAAAAGGCATTGAATAGTTCAGATTATTTAAGATGTCGAGTGGGTATCGATCATCCTGGTGATCGCTCAAAAGTTTTAGATTATGTGCTAGGGTGTCCTGGTAAAGATGATGCCATCGGTATATCAATAGCCATTGATCATGTGATTAATGAAATTGAAGATCTAGTGGATTCAAAAAGCAGGCAGAAAGCCATTCATAAAATACATTCTGCTACATAATAAAAAAAAGGGTCTTTAAGACCCTTTTTTATTGCTTAAAATTATTTTTTATTTTGATTTAAGAGCAAAAGCAAACTCAAAACCATATTCTTCTAAATAGATATACTCGACTCCTTGAGAAAATGAAACGGGTTGGCCTTCAACTTCGGCTCTTGGGGCATAAAAGAAATTAAAGGTGAATTCACTTTCATCAGAAATATCATAAGTAAATCCAGCGGTATAGTGGTCTTGAATAACTCCTGGTGCTAATAACCCCATGAGCGTTTCTGAACCAGGTACAATTTGATCTTGATGACTATATCCTACTCTGAAAATAGCATCGGACTCTTCGCTAAATTTCCATTGTAATCCAAGCTTGAATACGGTGCTATCTTTCCAGCCAAATCCAGCTCCATTTTCTGATCCCATTGCATTAAATTCTGCTACACCAACTGAACCAGGTGTTGAGCCAAGGTTAGAGACATTAAATCCGCCCTGTGATTCGTTTGAAGAAGAAAATTTATTGCCAATTGAAGGGACACCGCTCCAGTTGATCCACTGGACATCAAATGTAAAAACTGATGTGTCAGATGTATGAAATGCGACGCCAAAGTTTGCATTTTGAGGGAAATTTAATCGACCAGCATCGGCAAATAAGCCCGTATATTCTTTGTGTTGAAGCTCTATTTCTGTTTGGTAACTGAATGAAAGTGTCACATCCTCCACGGGTTTAAACAACATGCCCATATTCATGCCGTAACCAAAAGCCCAGTCACGCCCTTTTGAGTTTACTTTGTCTGGTTCTTGCGACAATTCTTTAAATAACAAAAGCCCTTTTGACTTAAAGGATTGAGCTGCAATAATAAAGCCTGCACCCAATGACAGGTTGTTGGATATTTTATGTGCAATTGAGAAATTATTTAAAAGTAATAATAAATCTATTCCTGTGGGTCCGTCTGCATAAGTTCCCTTTACAGGTTGGCTAGGTTTATAAACCAACTCATCATTAACAACCTGAAAATTATTGGTACTAGAATCACCATCAATACTGTTTAAGTTGGTTGCTGTATTTTGACACAGCTGTCCATTTTGGCCACAGTCTTTAAGTATGGTTAGGCCATTGGTATTTAAACTTGTTGTATCATTTTCATTGTAATCTGTGCCTAGTCCTGCACCGTATAAGGCATAGCCAATAGACGTGTTTTCATTCATCATCCAGTTGAATCCCATGGCTGGAATTACAAAATAACCATCAAATAAACCAAACATGTGTGATTCACTCTCAACTTCTGTTTGAGTTTTAAATTTATAGCCTCGATAGGGTAAAAATATTTCAGCCGTAACATCTGATCTATTTCCAACAAAAACCATTCCCGCTGGATTATTGGCAACGGCTAGTGCATCTTGAGGGTTGGCACTTCCTGATCCTCCCAGAGCTTTATTTTTACCGAAGCCATGAAGCATATAGCCATTGGTTGCTAATGCTTGTCCTGTGGTTGCTAATAATGCACCAGAAACGAGTGTCATGAGGAGGCTTTTTTTGAAATTCATAATTGTGTCCGTTGAATGTAGTTGGGTATTTTAAAGGATAAGGATAAGGTTTTTATTCTTATAACGTTAATAATTATAGTCACAAAAAATACAATTTTAATAAAATTTTATGATCACTTTGGAACTTTTTGAAATTTAAATGTCAAATGCGTATAAATGTAGTGAATAGTTTTAAAGCTGACAAATTCAATAGTGATAAAAGGTATTTATTTTTTGACGAAGTGTGAAACTCAAGACATAAAAAAAGGTCATATAAAATGACCTTTTTTGTTTAAATGAATAAAAATTATTCCTAGAAAGGGCTACTCCAGCTACCTTCAAAAGCAAATTGATTCATTTCAATGGTGACTGTTTGGGTAGAATCAAAAGGGTTTGTACCTGTAATGCTTTTCTTAGGAGCGTACATAACACCCAGATTAAACTCACCCTTGTTCATTTTTTCAGTAAAACCAAAAGTGAAATGATTTTCAACTGTTGCAGGTGCTAATACATTGAACATTATTTGTGAACTGTCAATTGGCTGATTGCCACGACTGATTCCGAACCTCCAAGTTGTTTCTGGAGAGCTTTGGATTTGGTAGCCAATTTTATAGACAGTCATGTCATTCCAACCAAAACCAGGGCCATTTTCTGAGCCTACGCAGTTGGTGCCAGGGTCAGTAACAATAGTTTTTGAAAAATCTCCTTGAGCATTGGCAGTTAAAATTGCTGATCTAGGGAATGCACAATTATTTAAGAATGGCTCAACTTTATTACCATAGGCTTCTACGTCGCTATAGGCAATATGTTGTACATCAATGGAAATAGAGCTTGTTTTTGACATATTAGTGGTAATGCCGATAGAAGCAGTGGCAGGAATATTCATATCACCAGGTAGGAAATTTGCATATTTATCATGGCCTCCCATTGATACTTCACTTTGATAGGATGCAGCAAAAGCCGTTGATTTACTGATAATTCCTTGATAACCAATTTTAAAGCCAACGCCATAGGCTGTATCGGTGCCACCATTGGTGAAATTAGATGCCGCACCTGCCGCACTGGCTTTTTCTGCAAGAGGCATGAATGCCGTTAAGCCTTTGGCATTTAAGCGTTGAACTGCAACAATTGCACTAACACCTAGCGATGTATGCTGGGAAATTTTATGTGCAAATGAGGCGTTGATAAAAAGTTGTTCTAAATTGATGCCAACCGTTCCACTTGATTGAACTGTGTTGGTTGGGTCTCTAAAAGGTAATGTGCCCAATCCACCAAAAGTATCGCCAGGATCATATTCTGTATTCATTCCACCGTTGCCATAAAGTGCCAAGCCCAATGAGTTTTTGTTGTCCATTTTCCAGTTAAACGCAAATGAAGGGATTGGAAACCAGCCATTCTTGCTATCAATCAGGCTGGTAGAACCACTTCCATTAACATTGCCATTGGTGGTTGGATTTGCCGAATATCCTCTTCTTGGTGCAAATAATTCAAGTCCCAAATCCCATTGCTGTTCGACAAATGCCAATCCTGCTGGGTTAAGAGCAGAAGCAAATGCACTTTGTGGAGATGCAACCCCAGCACCTGCCATTGATTTATTTTTAGTACCAAAGCCATGTGAAAATGCGCCATTGGTTGCAAAAGATATTTGAGGCAATAACAAGCAAGCAGTTACTGCAGTGGACAGAATGTGTTTTTTGTAATTCATAGTAGAGTATTTCCCTGAGCGTAATGATTAACGATTTTTATTATTTATTATTAAAGAAGTCGAGCAAATGGTGATTCTCAAAGAGAAGCACGTTTTATAATACGTTTTAGACTATATCAAAGCATATTGCAAGCATCAATATGTAAGCAATATAGATTTTCTCTATTTATTTGTAGTCATAATAGAGTCATTACACAATCAGCGACCTGGGTTTGGCATCCATTTAAAGAAATTAAATGGTCGTGCCATATTATTGGTGTCTTTGTTCATATCATACATATTGCGGCTCATTCGATTGACGCCCTGATTGGTTTGTTCAATTTCTCTGGAGACCTTGGTGAATGATTTGTCCATATTATTGATGGTAGAGGCAATCATCACCATTGATGCCGTATGGTTTCTCATGTCATTAATATTAATGGCCATGCTTTTGGTATAATCAGCCATGTCTATGGTTGTTTTTACCATGGTGCCTATAGAATTATTCATTAATGCTACATTAGATGTCATTACGCCCATGTCATCATTCATCGATACCATCGATTGTTTCATTGTTGTAATGCTTCCTGCCATGCTATCCATGTGCTTAGTCATTTCGGTCAGTTGAAATAACATGCTTTTGATTAAAAAGAAACCATAGAATGCCAGAATGATAAATGCCGTCATTGATGGATAAATTAATATTTTCCAGCGAAAATCATCGCGACGACGATCTATTCTTTCTGCTTCAGTGTAATCAGAATGGTCAGCTGATGAATCACTGGTAATTGAATTATTCAAAATCCCCTCCAAAAATAGTAAAACTACGATAGCTACACGTTTTAATCTTAAAGGTTAAGATAAATTGTGCGTATTATTTAAGTATAATACATTTTTTAATGAGGGTATTAATAAGAGTGGCTGGTAGGCTTAATTACTGATTAAATGATCGAGGTCGCCATCCATATGAAGTTCGGTTAATTCTGAGAAACCACCAATCCATTTGCCTTCGATGGTTATTTGGGGGACTGTTCTCGCGCCATTGGTTAATTCTGACATTTCTTTCAGTCCTTCTCTTGATTCATCGACTCTTACTTCTTCATAATCTATTCCCCATTTTGTTAATACATTTTTTGCTTTGACACAAATGGGGCAGTTTTGCGTACTGTAAACTTTAGTGCTTTTCATGGATTGTTTTCCTTATCGAATAATGTTCCCAGTCATCATATCAATGATTTGACTTGGGTTGTTATATTGTTGGGTTTGACCATAAAAAATATAGTCCAATTTATTTGAAAAATATTTATTAACCTGTAATGAATTTTTTGCGGCAGCACGTTTATTGATGTTGGCACTGGTAGAAACGATGGCATTTCCAAATTCTGAGCACAACATGGCTGCAATTGGGTGTGATGTCAGTCTTAACGCTATTTTATCATGAGAACCGATGATTTGCTTTGGTACATTTTTATCAGCGGGGATTACCCAAGTGGTTGGTAATTGAGTTGATTCTTTAAGCTTTTTTTGTGCTAATGAGCGAAATTCTTTTTGAATATACTGATCGAAGTGTTCAGCTTTTGATCCAATTAAAATTAATCCCTTTTTTGCCAGTCGTTGTTTAAGCTTTAATAATTTGGTAACTGCTTTTGGGTTGTTGGGGTCACAACCCAAACCAAAAATACTTTCAGTTGGATAGGCGATGACTCCACCAGATTTTAATGTGTTAATGGCGAATTTTATTCTAAATAGAGCCATTTTTATGCAAGCGACTATAAACCTAGCTTAGCCTGTAATGCCTGGTTTTTTTCAGAAATTACCTGTTGATTGGCTTGTCTTTCAGCTTTTAGTCTTGTTGCAAGACTTTCATCAGCAACGGCCATTATTTGACCCGCTAAATAAGCTGCATTTTTTGCTCCAGCTTTGCCGATTGCTACGGTTGCTACGGGTATTCCAGCTGGCATTTGAACTGTAGCCAATAAGGCATCAAAACCGCCTAATGAGCCTGCATTCAATGGAATACCGATGACGGGTTTGATTGTATTTGCAGCCACTGCACCTGCTAAGTGTGCAGCCATTCCTGCGGCGGCAATAAAGACTTGGCAACCTCTTTGGTCTGCATCTTGAACATATTGGCTGGTTTGTTCAGGAGTTCTATGTGCAGAAGTAATGCGAACTTCATAATGAATTTCCAGCTTTTTTAAGGTTTCCAGCGTTGCATCAACGATTGGCAAGTCTGAGTCAGATCCCATTAATACAGCAACAAACGAATCAGGCATAATATTTCTCTCAAAATTTTTAAAAAAAGCGATTATACGGATGGAAAATTAGAATGCAATTTTTTATTTTTTAGTTTTTTTTAATTTTTGGTAGATTGAGAGTGCTTTAACAAATTAACGGCT
>Ga0233448_1000777_pt1 | contig 31424 bp, 20 predicted proteins | sample SI_124_October20_2_FD_183015 | JGI IMG/M metagenome (GOLD analysis project Ga0233448, IMG submission 183015) | Seawater microbial communities from Saanich Inlet, British Columbia, Canada - SI_124_October2016_150_MG | ecosystem: Environmental > Aquatic > Marine > Inlet | place: Canada: British... | reverse complement strand
TCTCGGTTCAGACAGAAAACCAGATTTTGAAGTTTTTTCAAATTGTTGCTAATTGGAAAGGTAAAAAGACTGATAATCGGATTAGGAGGAGTCTTTAAAGCTTCATTTCCGTACAGAAACTAAATAGTGTCTGCCCCTCATTTATAATATGCGTGGAAAGCGCCTCCGAAACTTTAGGCACTTCAAACTTCCCGCCCGGCCACGCCGTTCGGACAGGTAGTTCATTTTAGGCACTTTCTCTTAATGTAAATTGATAAATGGCTGAATAGTTAAAAAGCCCGAACAGCACGGACTCCCATTGCGTTGTCCTTAGGAACGAAGTCCTGGAAGTCAAGGAAGAAGTACTGCATCCACGCGCTGTTACTAAAATTGGCCTCCGTTGAACTCCAATAGTAATCATTAGTAAAACCACCCATAAAGGCTCTTTGCTGATACAACAAATTTAACTCTTCTTTTGAAGGCAAGTACCAATCATCATATCCACCTAAAGAATATGCGTCAGCGACCCTGGCTGCTATCCCTGAGGTGCTACAACCAGCTAGAATATCTGCCGTGTTTTGTGCGCCTGTCCCAACTGCGGTTCCATCGGCGCCAGTTATTTCTGTTCCATTACATCCCCATTGCGCTTCGAAGCTCTGGTCTTCCGGCGCTGCCTCCAGGCCATGTAGCCCACCGTCGGTGATATGAAATACGACACCACCAGCAGGGCCCGTATCGCCGATTGCATAGAGAACTGGACCGAAGCTAATTGACCTCCATCTAGACCCGTCACAGCCTTCAAATGCCTTTGTAACCGTGTTGAACCGTATAGTCCCTTCATTGGCACCAGTACACTCTGCCGTATCTTTTCCTATCTGAACACTGCCGGTTGTCGAAACCGTCCCAAAACCATCAGCCCAGCTACTTGTTCCCGGTTCACCCTGAGGTCCTTGAATTGATTGACCGTCTGTTCCGTCGGCACCATCAACTCCATCAACTCCATTAGTACCAGGGGCTCCTTTGTCTCCATTAGTTCCTTGCGGCCCTGCCGATCCAACTGGCCCCTGAATACCCTGAATTCCTTGAGCGCCGTCTGTCCCGTCTTCACCTGCCGGTCCTTGCAGTCCTGCAGCACCAGTATCACCTTTCAGCCCCGGTGTTAATTCAATATTCTCTATCGATGCCTTGTTAACATCAATTTGTGCCTGAAGCACTCGAGCGTGTTTTGGTAATTTCTTTCCCTTCTTATGACCACTGTCACCAACTTTTGCATGTGCCGCAGCACTCAAACTCAAAAAAGCAACAAGAAAAACCACCATAAAGCTGGCCAGTATTCTGAAATTTTTCATTATAAAATTCTCCTCCTCTTTTTTAATAATGTAAGATTAATTCCTTTCAAGTTAGTTCGCTATCGCGACAAAAGGCTATCCTTCGACTCCGCTCAGGATGACATAACATCTAATTACCAGAACGACATCGCACTGAGCAGAGTCGAAGTGTTATCAACATTGAAATCCCTATGCATTGAATTAGCGCCTTCGGCGACTCTTTTACTAACCTGGGTGGTGGCATGGACAAACTCGTTTGTCCGTGAAAAGTGTTGTAATATACCGAAAATACGGACAAACAAAGTTTGTCCATGCCACCCTACAACCAAAAATATTTTAACTTACTTGCCGGCAAAAACTTAAAATGGAAATCCCTATATAATCAAGTTAGATTCTTCATTCCGCTTCGCTACATTCAGAATGACAAGTCAGCATGTCATTCTGAGGAAGGTACGACCGAAGAATCTCAACGTCGGCAACGTTGAAATTCCTATACACCAAGTCAGGTCGCTTCGTGATAAAATCAAACAACCTAACCTCCCACGGTCATTCCCGCACTCTTTTTAGTGGGAATCTGAAATTCCCATGCAAATAAAAATCAGATTCCCATTCCCATGGGAATGACATAGGAAAATATTAAAGTTCCTATACTGGTACTTAGTTTCAGTTGCAGAAACACCAATATCCAAAAGTGTCATTCCGGATTTATTTCAGAATCTAAAATGCATCAGTGGGTTAAGAGATCCTGAAATAAGTTCAGGATGACAAATTGGGCGTTTCTGCTATTGTGATACAGTCTCTATCTTGTGCTTGAATATTTGCCTGGTTATAGGAATGTTTTCCTCATTTTAACCAAGAATCTCATTTCAGTATGTTACCATGCTTGTACACTACAATATTGAGCATGTATAATGTTTAGGGTCTTTAACAAAAATGAGTTTTCATGTCAATAATATTCTTTTGACATGATTATTTGATACTATCGATTATTATTAACATAATATTTTTTACTGTTATATTTAATCAATATCACTATAATAAGGAATTTATATATTTTAATTACTCACAGGATATTGTAAAAGTATATATATAGGTAGTTAAAGAATAACATTATAGAGACTTTATCTTTTTTTTAATCAACTGTTGTAAAGGCTAATACCTAAGCAAAACAAAGAACGGAAACTAATTGTGGAAAAAAATGTAGAAATTAATAATATCAGAAATATAGCGATAATAGCCCATGTGGACCATGGAAAAACAACGTTAGTAGACGAAATGTTAAAACAGACCGGTGTCTTTCGCGTAAATCAGAAAGTTGCCGAACGTGTAATGGACTCTAATGACCAGGAAAAAGAACGCGGAATAACCATAACCGCAAAAAATTTCTCTGTTAAATATAAAGATATCAAGTTGAATATTATAGATACTCCCGGCCATACGGACTTTGGAGGTGAAGTTGAGCGTACTTTAAAAATGGCGGAAGGGGTATTGCTGCTGGTTGATGCATACGAAGGCCCTATGCCACAGACGAGATACGTTTTACAGAAGGCGTTGGGCTATCACCTTAAGCCTATTGTCGTTATTAATAAGATTGACAGACCGGAAGCAAGGCCAGGCGACGTCCTGGACGAAGTCTTTGACCTGTTTGTAGACTTAGAAGCTGATGATGATCAATTAGACTTTCCGGTTGTTTACGCAAGTGCCAGAGATGGGTATGCAAAGCGTGAAATGGAAGAGGAGAGCACTGTTTTAACGCCACTCCTGGATGCTATTATTGAACATATCCCCCCACCAACGACGAATCCTGACGAACCGTTCCAGATGCTCATACAGGCGCAGGACTATAACGAATATGTTGGTAGAATAGGAATTGGAAAGATTGTAAATGGATCTATACGTGCCGGCAGTAGTGTTGCCTGGCTCAAAAGAAATGGCGAAAAATCTAATGAAAGAGTTTCTGAAATCTTCTCTTTTGCCGGTCTGGAACGAGAAAGTATAAAAGAGGCTGTTGCCGGAGATATTGTAGCAATTTCCGGGATAGAGAATATAGAGATTGGAGATACTCTGGCAGATGTCAGTAATCCAAAGCCGCTTCCTATAATAAGTATTGATGAACCCACATTGTCTATGATGTTTTCAGTAAATGATTCCCCTTTTGCCGGACAGGACGGGAAATATGTAACAAGTCGAAATCTGAGAGAAAGGCTATACAGAGAATTACGTTCAAATGTTTCACTGAAAGTGCATGATGATAAATCGAGAGACTCATTTCACGTATCAGGAAGAGGCTTATTACATCTATCGGTATTGATTGAGAGTATGAGGAGAGAGGGTTACGAACTTCAGGTCTCAAAACCTAAGGTTATATACAAAGAAATTAACGGAAAAAAGGCAGAACCTATTGAATTCCTGGTAATTGATGTTCCAAAAGAGTTCGATGGTCAGGTTATTTCACTGCTGGGAATTAGAAAAGGAGAAATGTTGAATATGCGTGAGAACAATGGGAGAATTCATTTTGAGTTCAAGCTTCCATCACGCGGACTGGTCGGATTAAGGCTGAGACTTCTCAGCTCCACCCAGGGGACAGCTATCATGTACCATAATTTCCATGAATACGAATACTTTAAGGGTGCCATACCACACAGACCTGTAGGTGTTATCGTCTCAATGTCAAATGGCGATGTGATGGCATATTCTCTTGACAACTTACGCGACCGCGGTGTTATGTTTTCCAAACCGGGTGATAAAGTCTATGAAGGGATGATCGTAGGAGAACACTGTGATCAAAAAGATATAGCCGTTAACGTGTGCCGAGCTAAAAAGGCTTCGAATATGAGATCCGCTACAGCAGATAAAGCTATAAAACTGTCACCGCCAAAGGAGTTGACCCTTGAAATGGCATTGGAGTACATTGAAGATGATGAGTTAATTGAGATAACCCCTAAAACCTTTCGTCTCAGAAAAAAGTTATTGAACGAAACAGACCGCAAACGAAAGAAGATATCAGCACATAAATAGAATCTCTGTCTAGCATAAAGTTTCACCGCTATGTATTATGAACAGTGAAGAAAAAGTTAAAATTGTTAAGCCAGACAAAACGTTGTATACGATTTATAAATATGATAAATTGGACTCTACCAATGCATTTCTTAAACAGCATTGTGCGAACTTGCCGGATTTCTCGGTAATCTGGGCTGACGAGCAGACACATGGTAGAGGGCGTTTTACCCGAATATGGAATTCGGAACCATGCCAGGACCTGACATTCTCTCTCCTGTTGCCGTTAACGTCACTGGAACAGAAACTCAGGCAGAATATTACGCAGATTGCGGCCTTATCAGTTGCTCAGATGCTCGAAGGCTATGGTTTAAAACCATCGGTAAAATGGCCAAATGATGTATTGATACAGGGGAAAAAAATATCCGGCATACTATGTGAAATTACTGAAACAGATGAAAGAGTGTGCGGAATATTGGGAATAGGCATTAACGTTAACAACTCGGAAGAATTTCTAGCTAATCTTGATATTCCAGCTACTTCGCTTCGTTGCGAGTTACATCACAAGATCATACGTCAAGACATGTTGAAAAAACTTCTTGAAATAATAATTAATTGTTTTAATGTATTATGTCAGACTGGTTTTACGCAAAACCGGCAGGAAATAAAAAAAAGACTGGCGTTTGTCAATGAACCTATTGTTTTTACTGACGTGAAACAGGATTCGTACTCTGGAAAGATAATCGACCTGAATGATGATGGTACTTTGCTTTTCGAATGTGAAAAGCGCGGTATTATCAGTCTGAATTCCGGTGAAATAGCGTTTCATAATTCTTACTCAATGAGGAAATACTAATGATCGGTAATGCAATTATGCTGATGTTTATTGGTATGGGGATTGTATTTGTCTTCCTTGTACTTCTGAATATTGCTATATCGTTACTTGAGTTTTTTACCAGAGAACATACACGCAAGGAGGAGACTGCCCTCGCAGAAGAAGAGCTTGCGCGTAAAAACAAGAAAAAGAGAAAAAGCATAGCAACAGGTGACAGCAGTGTACAGACGGCAGTCATTTCTGCAGCCATTCATGCTTACAGAAATGCTTAAATAAAACGAAGGGTACCCTGTTCTGGGACAACAATATATTTAAAATCGATTATCCGGTTATAGGAAACATATAATTAAACGAAAGGGTGGCTATTGTGAAAAAAGTTAGATTCATGGACACTTCATTCAGGGATGGATTTCAGTCCGTTTATGGCGCACGTGTACTTACTCAGGATTTTATGCCGGCAGTTGAGGCCTCCGTTAAAGCTGGGATTACGCACATGGAAGCAGGCGGTGGCGCCCGATTCCAATCTCTTTTCTTTTACTGTAATGAATCGGCATTTAATATGATGGACACTTTCAGAAAGGTTGCCGGACCTGATGCAGAGCTCCAAACCCTTGCCAGGGGCATAAATGTAGTTGCCCTGTCTCAGGCGCCTAAAGATATTATAAATCTTCATGCCGTCCTCTTTAAAAAACACGGTATGACTACTATTCGCAACTTTGATGCGCTCAATGATATACAAAATCTCGAATACTCCGGTAAGTGTATAACGGATGCGGGCCTTAAACATCAAGTATGTATCACCCTTATGGACCTACCTGAAGAGTGTGAAGGAGCACACACATCCGCGTTCTACCTGCAACGTCTGAAAGCTATACTGGATTCAGGACTTCCGTTTGATTCGGTTTGTTTTAAAGACGCGAGCGGTACTGCAAACCCGCAGAAGGTGTATGAAACATTTAAGGGCGCCAGAAAGATGCTTGGAGATGATGCGTTGATCTGGTTCCATACCCATGATACCGCAGGTGTAAGTGTATCCTGCAATCTGGCGGCGATAGAAGGAGGATCAACAAAAGACAACAATCTAGGTATTGACCTCGCAAAGAGCCCTGTATGCGGCGGAACATGCCAACCTGATATAATTTCCATGTGGCACGCCCTTAAAGGTAAGAAGTGGACGATTGATGTAGACATTATGAAAATCGTGGAAGCAGAAAAGGTTTTCGAAGAGTGTATGAAGGATTACTTTATACCAATTGAGGCGAAGCAGGTATCTCCAATCATCCCTCTTTCTCCTATGCCGGGTGGAGCATTGACAGCAAACACTATGATGATGCGTGATACAGGAACACTTCATCTCTATCCACAGGTAATAAGAGAGATGACTGAAGTTGTCAAAAAGGGTGGATTTGCGACGTCAGTTACTCCTGTCTCACAATTCTACTTCCAACAGGCATACGCTAATGTAACTCAGGGCAAATGGAAAAAGATTACAGACGGTTATGGTAATATGGTGCTTGGCTATTTCGGTCGTACGCCTTCAAGCCCGGATCCTGAGATTGTTAAACTTGCAGAGGAGCAATTGGGTAAAAAACCTTTTAGCGGCCATCCACTTGATATACTTGAGCCTGGGATTCCACAGGCGACAAAAACACTTCAGGAAAACAATTTAGAGATAACGGATGAAAATATCTTTATTGCATACGCATGCGCTGAAAAAGGTATTAGTTTCCTGAAGGGAGACATGAAAGCAAATATCAGGAAGATTACTCCTGAAGCTGAGGCGGAAGTAAAAGCGCCTGCACAGACTAAAGGAACAAAGGATCCTGGAAACTATACCGTTACTGTTGACGGAAAATCGTTTAACGTTACTGTCGCGGAAGGCACCGGTGCTGTCCAGACAATTGCACCAACCGCACCTGTGATAGCTATTAAAGGTGAACCAGTTGTAGCCAGCATGCCGGGATCAGTTACGCGTATCGAAGTTAGTACGGGAGATACGGTAAAGGCAGGAGAGGATATTCTTATCCTTGAGGCAATGAAAATGGAATCTCCGGTTAAGGCCCCAAAAGATTGTAAAATTATTGCAATAGAAGTAGCAGTAGGAGACAATGTAAAGAACGGTGACACGCTTGCTATGATTGAGTAAAATATACACATATTGCGATTTAAGCGTTTGGCAAATTATTGAGTTTCTATTCTGTCTGATAATAATAAATGTCGGGTAACCTGCCCGACTTCGCTGTTCAGGCGGGGAAACCCGACCTACACATAAAAATGAATAAAATACATATGCAGACAATCTGCTGTTTTCTCGTCGCATTTTTTGTGATTGCATACACGGTAAATGCAGAGGAGTATTCTACATCAACCCGTAAGACGGTTACCGTAAAGACCCCATCTGATGCTACGCTCTTAAAAGTATCGATCAAGAACGGTGCAGAGCTTAAAGTTGGTGATATAGTAAGGGAAGGGGATTTTCTCGCCCTTATTGTAGATCATAGCCACAACAAAATTACCGTTACCTCCGGTGTTTCCGGTGAAATCACCTATATCAACAAAGAGCTTTATAAAAAATTCACTCCATTAAAAGCAGGAGAAGCTCTCATCAAAATAAGAAAACAGGACATTGTTGCCCATTCAACAGAGGTTGTAAAGGTTGAGGACAAATTATCATTTAAAACGGTGTTCAGTAATTTGTTGAAAAGCACCGGGATTTATGCACTGATTTACGACAATACGGCTAATTGGACTGAAGGCATTGGCAAATTGCTCATGATCAGCGTGGGATTACTTCTGATTTATCTTGGTATTGCCAGAGGTTTTGAGCCACTGCTATTAATTCCTATTGGTATGGGCGCAGTGCTTTCGAATATCCCTCTTGCCTTTATTAATGATGAAGGTGGAATCATTCGATATGTCTATGATTCCGGTATAAAGACAGGGATCTTTCCTCTGATAATATTTATGGGTGTTGGAGCTATGACAGACTTTGGACCATTGCTTGCCAACCCCCGTACTACACTGCTTGGTGCTGCTGCCCAATTCGGTATCTTTACAACCCTGATTGGAGCTATAGTACTGACAAAATATATTCCAGGCATCGACTTCTCTCTCAAAGATGCATCATCTATTGCTATAATTGGAGGTGCAGATGGGCCGACGTCTATCTTTCTTGCCTCTAAGCTAAGCCCGAGACTGCTTGGGTCCATAGCTGTTGCTGCTTATTCTTATATGGCTCTGGTCCCGATTATTCAGCCTCCTATCATGAAGCTGTTAACCTCTAAAGATGAACGCAAGATCAAGATGAAACAGCTAAGATACGTATCACATCGTGAGAAGATAATCTTCCCGATTGTTGTTATTATACTCACAGCATTGCTTCTCCCATCTGCGGCACCACTTATCGGTTTCCTTATGTTTGGGAACCTTATGCGTGAATCTCTGGTTGTAAAGCGTTTGAGTGATACTACTCAGAATGCACTTATCAACATCGTAACGATTTTTCTCGGGCTGGGAGTGGGAAGTAAGTTGTCTGCAGACAAGTTTCTCAATCTTGAGACCCTGGGTATTATTGTTCTTGGTTTGTTTGCTTTTTCATTCGGAACAGCTGCCGGTGTGATCATGGCAAAAATCATGAACAAGTTCTCATCCAACAAGATTAATCCACTGATCGGGTCTGCAGGCGTTTCGGCAGTTCCAATGGCTGCCAGAGTTTCTAACAAAGTAGGGCTTGATGAAGATCCTCACAATTTCCTTCTCATGCACGCAATGGGTCCAAATGTGGCGGGTGTAATCGGCTCTGCAGTTGCGGCCGGTATTCTCCTTGCGGTATTTATGTAAAGCTACTCTTTCCTCTTATACTTTTCATGGCAAACATCACATGTTCTCTGCAATTTTTCATATTCAATATTCATCTTGACCATTTCTCTAGATGCACATGCCTCTACCACTGCAAGCGCCTGGTAGTGAAAAGCGGTATCTAAGAGGACAAAGTCCTTTGGTAATTCCACCTTCCTCATGCCGGTAAAGATTAAGGGTGAGGTGTTTTTCAACATCAAGGCAAATTTGCTTATATCTTCCCAATTCTGACTCTCAATTGATTCTGCCAGTGCATCGTCATATTCATCAAGTGATTTCATATGCATCCTGAATTTAGTTACATTTTCATAAATATTACTCTCCTTCTCTTCCTCATGAATCAACTTGGTCATGTCATTCTTATTCAAATCTAATCCCTCGTCAGAGACTTCAACTCTATGGGTAAACTGTTCCCTGGATAAGAAAAAAAGCGGTATCAGTATTATTACTAATGGAACGATGAGCCAATGTGCCTTCATGTTTTTCCCAACCTCTAAAAATCAATATTACACACTATTATAATTACTCAATCTTTTGATAATTTCACCAAAATCCGGGACATATTCGTATTCATCCGTATACATCATATTAAAACCACTTCCCCACTGAGTCCACATATTATCATTCTGATAATCAAAAACTATATCAACTTTTTGAGAATTTTTTTTGAAAAGAACCTTGATTTGTGACAATTCAATTTCATTGTCAATAAGCTTGTGGACTATATTTTTAAAGCTTTCATCATGCGTGGCAACAACTCCAAACCGTAACAATGACTTTTCACTTTGAAGAATGTCATATCTGTTTATACTCTTCATAACCCTGTTCACAAAATCGGTATAGTTGTCTCTTAAAAAGAGTCTCGTTAAATATCCTATTCTCTTGTATGAACCATCGGTTGGGGTTATATGGAGCAAGTAACCAAATTTACCGGGATAACTGACGGTCATCGCTGTACACGTAGCAACCCCTTCAGTGTATAGCAACTGGTTGTCTTTGTTTTTTTGGAACTCCTTAAAATCAACCTTTACACAATTATTATTTTGTTTCCAGTCCTGTGCAAATATCTTTTGCATATCCTTATGATATGAATAGTCTGCAAGATAATCAGTAACCTTTTTAAAAAGTTCCTTTTCTCTGCCTCGATAAATTTCAGTAACAACTTCATCTTCATCTATTTCAGCTATAATAATCCACTCCGTTCCTTCATAATTAAACTGCTCATAAGAGCTGAAAACCCTCTTGTCACGATAATCATCGATTATCCTGTTTCCTCTTTTCTCCAGTAACGCATTCCTTACGGACTCAGTATCGATCTGCTTGGTTAATATGGTGTTGTCATCAATGAACCTGGATTGTGTTATCATCAACTGATTATAATTAACTAAATAAACTTCACCTGTTCTCCCCAGGCCATGTCTGTCCGTTAAAATGCTGTTAATATCGTTTATTGGCAATTGCAGGACAATATACCCTTCTATTTTATTTCCTTCGAACACGGTAGAGATGAAGAAAGAAGCCGGTTCATCGGAGACGGAATAATGTTCATAATCAACAAATTCCGTCTCTCTGATTTCAACATTTCTCATTTTCTCATATAGTGAAATACCATTAAAGCGGTCCTCATGTATATTGCCCAGAAAATCATTTTCCTTTTTGACAGTAAAGAAAATGTCTCCTTCACTATCGATAAACAGAATATCATAAAACTTATCTAATTCCGTCACAAATAGCGTATTAATAGAATGTTCTATCAGAGCGTATTCCATACTGCTATACCCCTGGTTTTTGTATAAATAGTGAAGTTTTTTAAAATAATCGTTTATATCATTATTCTGACATGTCTGCACCCCTCTTGCTTTCTGCTGGTCTAAATAATGTGTTACTTTAGCCTTTTTTTCTTTCCTGATTTTTTCTAATTTTGAAAAAGTTGCCTTCTTCGGATTATAATTAAAATATATGTCATCAAAATTAAAAAAAAGATATACGGCAAATATAAGCAACACAGAAGGTATACCAATAATCAATATTCTTCTGCTAAAGAAATTATCTTTCGCCTTATGTCTCATAAATACTTTACCTCTGAAATAATTTTAAAATCTAATAACCATAATATTATACTAATTATTCTGGAGACATCTAACTTATATTGAATATGAGTACCATCCTCATGGAAAAACTTGTTCCTTTCCTGAGAATATGGAAATGAGTTAAAGATGATTTGCAAGAATGTTTAGTTATTTTTCACACGTCTATCAGCATCATGTATAACTTTTAATGCTTTTATAATATCTTCAGGTTCCATACGCTTTTTATAATCAGTTTTAGCATATGCTGCTTTTATTATCCCATCCTGATCTATAACAAACGTTCCCGGTACCGGTAGGCCGAGTCGGTTTTTACCATTATAATCGGTAATATCAAAATTGAATTGATTCTTATACAACTCATGTAATTCCTGAGATACTTCAAAATACAAATTATATGATTTCATTACGTTGTCATCAAGGTCACTTAAAACCTCAAATGTATATTCAGCTTTCTCAAGCTGCTCCTTTGACTTGTCAGGTTGTTGAGGTGTAACAGCAATCAGAGATGCATTATACTTTTCAAAGAGAGGAAGACTTTTTTGAAGAACATTCAATTCAATATTACAAAATGGACACCATGCTCCTCTATAAAATGACAAGACCACTGGCCCCTCTTTTAACTGTTCTGAGAGTTTGACTTTTTCCCCAAAAGCATTAGATAATAAAAAATCAGGCGCAGCTGCTCCAACCTTCAGGCCGGGTTCAGGCATTGAAATCTCTAAATCCCGGGCAGACTTTGTCATGATCGATTTATCTTTTTCATCAATTTCGCTACCACTACGGTTATCCATGAATGCTTTTACACCATTCCGGAAACTAGGTGGTGTATCATCATTAAATTTATTTGTGGAAACACAGCCAACAAATAGGATCGGAAACAGAAATAATAACTGCACAATTATTCTACTCATTCTTAATTTCTCCCTGTTTGTACTATTTTCTAACTTAATCCCATTAGAACCATAGAAATACAAGGAAAACACATATCTCTGTCAATAGGTCCCTTAAATTTTATTTTGTACCAGTTTAATGCCACCATAGCAACTTCAGAGATGATTAATACCTTTTATTTTGATTTGGATGATCACTTCCTTTATCAAATCCGCTTGGATACAAAAAATTAATATATTACACACAGAGATTATCGAACTTCGATTTCCAGTCCGAATAATCAATTACATAGTTATAACCGCAAACCATATTTATATTTCTATTTTCTATTATGCTCTTGATCTTCCTACCACCTTCCCTGGTATCTTTCTCTGGGCCGAAATGGTTGTAAAGCATCTTACCTTCCCGCAGAAACACATAATCACAAATGAAAAGTGCATCTTCAAAAATATAGAATGTAAATCCAGGAGTATGGCCACCAATATGGAAGGCTTCAATACCGTCTTCAGTAAAATCCTCCAGAAAGGATTTGTCAAAGGTAAATGCCTGACATATATCATGAACAGAATCCAGTTTATGTATACACGTACGAGAAGAGAAATATTCACGGTATAGATTAGATGCTCCAAGGAAGTGATGATGTGTGAAAAGAATGATATCCATCCGTTTGAGGCAATCATCAAAAGATGACGGACAATCTATCCAATAGGTCTTATTATTTGTTTGAATACAGTAGGCGAAGTGTTCCAGACCCAGTCGAGGGACTGAATTAAGCCGTGCAACTTTCTTGTTTACCGTGAAACGCTTCACATTGAAACGTGCATAACATTCATCAGCTGTTATAAATTCCTCCCTTGATGCACCGCAGAAGGGACACTTATCCGGATGATAGCCCGCCATGTTATAACCACAAATCAGACATACATATTGTTCGTTCTTCAACTTTCCACCCCTAGAGTCTTCTTCCTTTTATTAAGATTATATTATATTTTGGTTATTTACCTATACAATAATTATTACCTTATTTAATGATCTTGTATAACCCTGAGCTTACGACTTGTTGCATGGTAAGACTCTTTTTAATATGATATACTCTTAACAATTACGAATCACAACAAAATCATTATGTCTATATTTAATGTATCTGAAAAAAAAGAGAAGGCTCTCCTTGACCGAATGCGTGAGTTGAATGTCAACGAGAATGATCTTGAAGAACATTTTATTCGTTCCTCAGGACCGGGAGGACAGAAAGTAAACAAGACATCATCCTGTGTATCTCTCCGTCACATCCCTACAGACATCACGGTAAAATACCAATGTGAACGATCACAAGCTCTCAACAGATTCTTTGCACGACGAACTCTTTTAGATCAGATAGAACGTTTGCAAAAAGGATTTGTCAAAGAAGAGAAAAAACGTATAGATAAGATCAAGAGCCAAAAGAGAAAAAAGAAGAAACGTACAAAAGAAAAATTATCTGCACTTAAACCCAAACAATCAGATACAAATGAGAACAACGATTGATAATACCATCTATGGAATTCTCCAGAATGTCATTTCATCATACAATTGAAATACTAATCCTCACACAAATTAAATTTAAGAATTATGGGATTTAGGTATTAAAGTACTTGATCCATTGCTCTTAGTATTTGGTTATTTGACTTTAGTTTTCATTTCATTTTCTCTGCGTTCTTAACGGCTTCTTGTCCTCGGCGTCTTTTGTCCGGGGAGCGTGAGAACTTCTTTACTACACTTCGACTTTTTTGGGTAACAACTGGGTAATATCACCTATTGTTGCTCCCACTAATTCATCATTACAATTTCTTCCATTTAATAGAAAGCAAGTCATATCATACAAATTAGCAAACACTTAAGAATCATTTACAAAGATAACCCTTCCCGTATGCATATTTGGCATGTTGTGTGCGATTATTAACATCAATATTAAAACTATCACAATATTTTATACAAGGAGGTTGCTATGGGATTCTTTAGTAAGATGATAGCTGGCGGGAGTAAGAAGAACGGTAAAAGCAGTGACAGAAGAATAGAGGGTTATATCGAAGCATGTGGAAGCATTTATAACCTGTGTGTATCCAAGTACCCGGATATGGATCCCCATGAACACCTTGTAATAGTTTTATGCACAATCTGGACAAAGTCCGGTGTCTTCAAAGAGACGGAAATAATCAAACCGGCACAAGCTCGGGAGATAGTTGCATATACCCTGTTTCCAGCCTGTCTACCTCCTGAACAGAGAGCACGTGTTCTTGCATACAAACTTATTATGGAAGAGAAAGAGCTCTCATCGCGCATCAGCACAGGGTATCCTGAATACTACAGAGAATACAGTGACGCCTCAAAATCAATATGGGATGCAAAAAGAAATGGATCACTGGAAGATTTGTACAGCCGCTATAACAAGAACAAACTACACCAGATGATGCTGTTTCATCAAAATACTAACAGTAAAGAAACGCAATATTCAGAGAAGCAGAACAAGACATATGCGCAAGGCAACATCGTCTCAGAAGTTATACGAATGATTGGACAAGTCTCGAAAACAGTAACTCAACAGAGTATGACGCTTTGTATATAGAAATCTCATTTGTAGTAGAAAGTATTTAACCAGCCCTGATTATTCCATTAAGACGGGTTAAAAGCGTTGGACGGTCTGACGGAACGAGCTGGTATATCTTATTTGTTACACTATTATCAGGGTATTACTTATTTCCAAACATCTGCATTAAATGCGGCAGTATTGCGATAGATCCCATTCCACCTAATGGTGCCAAAATAGCCAAAAGTAATGGATGACGGCCAAGTGGAGTGAAAGCACCATTTTTTAGGTCCTGGATATCTTTAATAGTACACTCTATATATTTTATTTTTTGTTCAATTAGTTTCGATATTTCTTCATCAATAAATGTCAATTGTGTGACTCTATCTTCCAGCTTTTTCTTCTCAATAGCTTTAGTAGCTTTTTTAATTTTCTCGTGTAGATCGATAATTGTTTTTAAAATAGTTGGTATCTGAACATTCATTAAGCTTAACCGGATGTTATATAGGCTGGAAATTGTCTCCTTACGAATAGTATTTGCCGCATTGAACAGGATGAATGCATAGTATACTCCAATGAATATTGTTAGGCAGATAGCTACTATTAGAGGCTTGGGCCATGTCCAACAATCAAAAATCTGGTTCCGAGAAATCAAAAGTATGGCAAAAACAATAAATGAATACACTATCGCCCGTCCAATAACCTCAGTTCTCTTAGCAATGACTACTGTTTTCAACCGTTCAATAAACACAAAATCAGACAACCATTTGCCATAATCAACCAGACATTCACCAATTCCTTTTTGGCACTCTATCTCGTTCTTACCACATGCCTTTCTATTTATAACTTTATCTAGAGAGCAATTAATATTCCACTCATCTGCCAATGGCATTTCTGTCTTTAAGGTACTTATGTCAGAGAAAAATTTACGACAGTAATATACTCTGTTTATTACAAACCAAGAGAGAAAAAACATTGACAATAGACTAAAAATAAGAATGCATACATCTGTGTAATAACTAAGATCTCCTCGAAAAGGTGTATAAGGCCAACCAAATATATTTAAGGAAACGACTACAATACAAAAGTAAGCAAAAGCAAACGACCCTGCAATACTAATGCTTTTTTTTACTCCCCCTTCATCAGTTTGATATTTCCCCCACACTTCTACAATATGACCATAATTCTGATGAGGAGTTTTATCCTCCACTTTACCTGTTAACATATGCTCGATTTCGCTGCTATTAAAGATCATGTTCTTAATTGATATCAGAACAAAATAGATTGCAAGAAACCCACTGAACAGTCGCATTAACACTGTTGGCCAAATACTGATACTATTAATAAAAGTCAAAGGTTCACCAACTCCACTCCAAGAATCTATAAATACGATACATGTTAGTGCCAAAAAAGAAAGTATACAAGGTACGCCAAAAGATAATACCCATAAAGTTTTAAATGTTTTTTCTGTTTCTTCTTTAGCATTATGTATTCTGTGATAAATCAAATATGCAAATAATAATAAGGGGAAAATAAACATAATAAAGAGATATACAAGAATCTTTACCCAGGAAATACCTTTTCTCAAATCATTACGTCCAGGATGAATGAAACCTGCTATGGTATGATTCATTGGTGGATATTCAGAATATGTTTCTTCTAAAAGAAGTCGGTTGAGCCTTTTCACTTTCATTTGTTCTTGGTAATTCAAAGCATGATAACTTTTATTGCGATAACCACTTGTTTCTTTAACCAGTTTTGATATTACATAGTTATTATAAGGCCTATCTTTTTGCAAGATATTATACAAATTAGGAATTCTCAATAACTCATTGAGCCAGTCTGTAGTATTTCTAGGAGCATCCAAAAAAAGGCTGTCTATCTCTTTCTTTTCAATAATTTTTCCACAGAGTTTCCTAACAGAAAACCCTGAAGACACTCCCGGTGTTAAATCATATGGCCCTTTTCTTCCGATTTCAAAGATACGGGGGGGATTCTCTTTTAAATCAATATCGCTGTCATCTATAACACCCAATGCATAAAGAGTGGCAGCAAATAATGAGGTCTGATAAACATTTCGAAAAGGAGGAATGTCCTTTTGCCATTTTGGATGCAATTGGAGACCATAACTTGATGCTACTATGAGATTCCGTGTCCACGGTAGTTCCGTTTCATGAAAGAGGCGCGCATCCATATCATTAGTAAAAAAAATCGCATTTGGAAACATTCTCCGTAGTGCCCTCAAAATAAGCAGTTTATCGTAAATATCGCTACCAAGTACACCAATTGCCCTTATTTCTCCATTAGAATCCAACGGTATTTGATTGATTCTGTCTTCGAGACGGCGTATATAATCATATTGTGCTTGTCCCAAAGGTTGTTTGAACTCAGGAGTGTAGTAACCCATGTTGGAAGACTTATCCTTGGTTCTTTGAGTGTCAGCTGATTTTGCAGAAGAGGAACTAAGTGCATGTTCATCTGGAAGTATCCCATCAACACCCCGCATATAAGTCAGCTTGTGTATATGCTCTGGCCAGGTTATGGATCCTATATTCTGTCGATACTTTTTTATGGAATTAGCAAAGGACAATGGCAATGCTCTTCCATAATTGGTATCCCATTCACTGATGAGAATGATATGATCTTTACTGTCATTTTTTAAATTTATACCTCTTCTTTCTAATTCTACCACTAATTCATCTGTCAATTGTTGGTCTGTATGAATAGATCTAATTAACGACACTATCACATCTCCTGACTTAATCTCTGAAAACTTATCCTCAATCATTGGATCTGAGTCTTTCCATAGCTGGTCATGCAATAGAAATGGATCAGCGGTTGCCCATGGGGAAATAAATTGCATTTCTGTACTTTTGAGACAACCCTCTAATTTGTCTATTATGTTATGCAATTTTTTTATTTCATCTTCAAAACCAGTTCTAACTTTAAGCTCATTTACTAAACGCAACAGACTTTCTCTTAATTCAGAATCTGAATTTTTTTCAATTCCCTCATTAGGTTTATCATTAGATTTATAAATTTTTTTAAGAAATACGGAATTAGACGGCCCGATTATTTTTCTTTTAATAATCGGTTTTAATTTAAGCAGACGAATCAATTCTCCTATTTCATTCTCTATCTCTTCATTATTATCTTTTAAATAACTACACTTCTTTATCAAATTTTCATTAATCTCATTATATCTAACTTTTGTTTTTACAGGAGTTTCGACAATATTTAAAAGTCCATTTAATCCAACAAGAATGTCATCATGAAAATATGCATCTGCTACCCAGAGAACAAGAATATTCTTAACCGTGTTTTTGTCATTCACGTCTACATTAAGGGAATCCAAAATAAACCATTCATATGGTACCAAATGGTGATGTCTATCATCAATATTTCCGCTTACTACACAGCTACAAGAGTCTTCACCATTATCACCTTTGTCATTAAGACTAAACACCCCGATGTGACCGGCATCTTTAGACCTGTATCCGGCCACATGCAGTGCAGAAAGCAGTGCATATCTACTGCGCAATCTCTTTTCAATACTTTCGGCATAAGTGCCCACAGTCGTCAAAACAGGCAGAATCAATAAACCATCTTCAACATCTTTCTCTTCAATGTTTGGCCTTATCTTCTTTTGTTGGCCCGGTAATGTTTTAAATATCTTTTCATGTCTTTCAACAGCTTGAAAAGGATCCTGCCACATACGCGACAAAATATCTTCTTCAGTTGATAGATGTGCTACCCTTCTATCTTCATGTGGTGGCCGCATAGAATCCAACGGGGCATAGTATTTAAAGACCCCACCTATGATGAATGTAGAAATCAGTAAGATTACGGGAAGTGGAAGTGAAGATTTACTCTCTTTTCTATCATCCATAATAATGATTTAAATTCAATTTTTTTAGAGCTTAACCAGCCCACTTCACATCAAAACTTGTCCTGAAGTGAAGCAAACGAATGGCATATTTAAATGCATTACGCTAATGATTTATTAAGTAAACAGAGGATCAGTTACGTCATACGGGTCATCATCTTCGACAGGTTCTTCAGTCACAGGAAATTTTATCTTATGCTGCAAGGATGAGTTATAAAGTTGATATTTTACCCTATTGTTTTTCTTTGAGAAAACAAGGAAAGGACAATTCTTGTCTACTTCAAAAGCCATCTTGTCTTTCTTGATTTTTACACATATCGTATCAAGCCATGAAGAGAGGTTTAGATATAGTCCTTCTTTACCAATTTTATATTTATCAAGAAAATGCGTGTGTCCCATAACAACATAGTCCGGCTTAAAGCTGAGATCCCGAAGATGAAGTCCTTTCGGAGTCACAAACATATTTGCATTTTTACGATATGGTTTATAGCCTTCTTTCAGTTGATTCTTAAATGTTTTGTCAGTAATAAGAAACCTTAGAAATTTTTTATGTGCGATCATTGAGGTAATCCAATTAGGATCGGGATGTTCCTTATATAAATCGACAACCCTGTTCTTGAAATTGTCAACAAATGTATCTTTAATAAATTTCTTTTCAACCAGATGATCTATAAAATCCATTATGTTCTCACGAGGCCGCATATTATCAAGCACTGAAAACATATTTTTACCGGGCCATCCTGCGGGGGGCATCCATGTTTTATCAGTTTTATATTCATCCTGAAGTTCAGCAGCTTCCAAAGGTCTCAACACTTTTCGAACAAGTTTATCGCCAAAGCACTCATCTAAGCCTCCATGATTATTTGTTACATCAAACCGGTTTCCATGTTCTGCGTAAATCTTATAGGTATTTGATGCATACCAGTCATCAACAACAAAACTCCCCCACGGAATATTTTTATCAGTTTTTTTTGTTTTTGTTAAAAGACTATCTGCAAATACTTTAACCACATTAGCTCTTCGCAAAGCATGGTCATGATTACCGGTAATATAAAACACCTTATTACCTTTTACTAACCAGTTTCTCAGGGCCGTAACAAATGCGTGATGTTTGATGATAGAATTTTTTATAGCTTTTTCCGGGGCGATAGGTTTTCCCGGAAGTTCCTCCTTCTGTTCAATCAAATCAAAAATATCACCAAGCATAATCAGCTCACTGCCCTTCCCATAGGATGAAGAGAGTTCATTTAAGATCTTCACAAATGTCACTTCCTTTTCGGGAGTAAAATCATCAGCAGGCCCTCCGTCGCCAACATGTAGGTCAGAGATAAAAATCTTTACTTTTTCTTTTGCCATAATTTGTGTCCTTTTAGTTTTGTACCTGTATGTTCATAATGCGAAGTTAATGTTAAGGTTTAAATTGATCAGCCATTTGAATATTTTTAACAGTTCACTAGCTTAAGATATCACTATTTAATTTAAATCACTCATGTTGAAACCAGGCTTCTGCAAACTTCTGAAGTGCCTTAGGTGCAAACGCAGCCAGTAAGAATTAAACATGTTATAAAAAGCCCATTTTAATTCACTCCTTCAGATTTATTAAAGATAGTAATTACACCAAATCCAATACTCGCAAAAAGTGTAATCATGCTCATTAATCGCTTTGAAGATGGTACACTCTTGTCATCGTCCAGATAGCCCGGTGCCTGAACTGGTTGTTTATTCTTTTCTGTCATTTTGCATACTCCTTAATAAATGTTATCTTCTGTATCATTTATTAAGGAGTACAACAGACCTTCATATATTTTATCTATTTATCACTTAAAAACACTAGGATGCTCTTTTTTAACTGTAATTACCATTTTTTTAGTTATTTGATAGCCCAATTCGCGGTAAGCTTCAAATTGTGCCTCATCAAAAAATTGGTCACCAGTGGATTGGTCAGGAAAGTCCTTATTCGCACTTTTATATCCGTAAATATCAGGAGGCAAATCAGGTATTAACGTGGTCTTCAAATAAATCAGTATTCCATCTGGTTTAGCTGACTCAGGATCATGATCATGATAATAGATATCTCCTATAGCAAAACCTTGTTTAGCAAGTTTATATTTTACAGCAAATACTTCATCCTCTGTTCTCTTATGCTTTACATCAGATTTTGGAAGAATATTATTCAGGTGATGGTTTGATTCGCAAAATGTAATCATTGCACCAAAGTCTACACGTGTACGTTCTACCGCATTGGCAAGATCTGCGAAATTAAAGTCAGGGTCTGCTCCGGCATCTGAAACAATAATGACAGACAATTTACGCCTGATAAGCTCATAAACCCCCAGATTTTCAAAATGACCCCCATCAGTTAATTCAACCGACCTGCCATCCTCACTTAAGCCAAACCCAAGTAATCCTTTCAGACCCGGATACATAAAATTAGGCATAAATGGCAATATTGGTGTCTTATTTGGTTTAGGGTTAAATGCCCAATAGCCTGTCCTTATGTTCAATAAAGACATCAAGACTGACAGCAATTTGTTTCGTGTCAATCCCTTCCCTCCTACACCGGCGTTAGGATTTACAGCCGCTGCGGAAATTGACATGGCTGTTGGTAATGTCATTCTACGACGAGTGCGAGTATCTGTTTTCATATACTCTTTTGTCTGACACCAGCCTGTTGCATCGCTACCACAAAAAAGAGGTGAGAGTATAAAGCTGTCTCCTCCTCTGCCACGATATTTTGTACTGGATGAATCTACAAGTACAATATTTGAATTTATCAAATGATAAGGCTTGAATGGGCTTTTACCTATATCTTCTAGCAATGTTTTATTCGCGTCAGTTGCCAGTCCCCATTTATTATCATTAACGTTTGTAAAGTTTGGAAGAAATGTCTCCATCAAGCGATCTCTATACATACGAAAAATACCAACGTAGTTCATATTTACACATATACCAATTATTGCAGAGAAAACAAATAGTACGGCAGCAATGTGCCAAGCATAATCCTCATGATAATAATCTACCCAACCTCCAATAGAATATGCTATAAATACCAGCCCATAAATCAGAGCAAACACTCCGATAATAAGCAGTATCTTATTCATCACAAGAGCTATGGCACTACTTGGTTCTGTCATATTTTGTTGCTTTTTAAACTGATAGAACCCAATAATCATACCAATTATTGTAGTACCACCAGCCGCAAATGCTTGTGAGATAATACCCTTAAAACAACCTCCAGCGTAGGGAAGAGAACCGATAAACAGTAAAGCGAACACACTTTTCCAACCCCATCCAATACATATTTGTCCTTTTATTAGCCATTCATAACGTTCTGTTTTAGACCCTACTGCCAAACGTGTTCGCATTGAAAACCAGAAATAAGAAAATGTCAATACTGCAACTAAAATAATTGCCAACCATATTGGATAACAAAGTGTTAGTGATTTAGGATGATCATTTACTGATCTCCAATTTAATGTACTTGTCTCAAACACATTAATCTTAAAGAAAATTATCATAGTTGTTATCATCATCGTCAAATATACAAATAGGGAAATACACATAGTTCTAACAACTACGGCAAATAGAGAAATCATATCTAATCCATTGCCTGGAAGAAGATAATTGCAATGCTGTCTGATAAAATCTAAAAAGGCATTTTCTTTTCCACCTTGTTGATTCCGAGAACAGGCTTTACGACTACCAAATGGGAACCTATATTGAGCATCTTCCCCTTTTTTATTGTTGTTATAAAGGAACCATGTAAGGGCTGATCCGATATAACCTCCTCCTGATACTGTAGACAAATAGTCTATTTCCTTAAAACACCCTCCTGCCTCAAGACCTTGGATAACACCTAGTCCGAATGCTGCAGAACGAATTCCGCCACCTGAAAGCGCTAAGCCATAACGTCCATGCCGTTTGTCCATTGAAGAAGAGTTTTCTTTAGTACCATTTCTTTCAGCTTTTTCTATATGCTGTATCTCTGTATTAATGACTGTATTTACATTTTTAGTATATATTTCATTGTTTTCTTTTACGCTATCGTTTCCCACTGTAACAATCTCCCCTCTTTTGAAAAATACAATAAGGAATGATTTTCGATCTTATCGCTTAAATTAGTTAGCTCAAGGTAATATCTATTATTAAGACTTTTTATTCCCACTATCATCTTTTGTTTTCTTACTAATTACTTCCTTTGTTAAATTGTCTCCAATATCTTTGACTAATTTCTCTAATTTTACTTGAGTTGTTTTATCCACTTTATCGGGATCCCAATCATGAACCGGATCATCTTCAGTGCCATTTACCCAATTTTCAATTTTTGTTTCACGTTCAGTAAATGGTGGAAACTTTGCATCTGTTAGACCAATTATATCTACGATATATCCACTGAAAGCCAGGAGGCTATTCGGTGAACTACTGGTGATAGAGCCCAGCTTTAAATCCTTCAATTTATATGAAATAACGTTATTGTTACCTCTCAATATCTCATTCATTTTACTGTCATATGAAAAGCTTGATGGAAGCAGCAATTTATCTGTACTTGCAGGTTCTTTTGTCTCAATGATATCGATTGGATTGACTGCATATATACCCGGCACCGGGTATGTAGCATGGGATCCCTTTGCTATTGCAACTATCGGATGAGACTCTTTATTTTTGCTTATCTCTATTTTATAAGCATCGTTCCACTCGACTTTTACGCGTCTTGTTCTCCATTCCTGTTCCTCACCATTGTCCTCCCTTTTTAAGGTAATAAGCTGACCGGGCAAATGTGCACCATAAATTACAGATTTTGGTTGTGGATCTAGATCTGGTTTACTTTTATCCCATTCAAAGACGATACTAATACTTTCGCGGTCAAAGATATGAGACGCTTTTTTCAAATCTCCTATTACCTCTGTCTTTGAGTCGTATATGTAAAGAAAGTGATAATTGATTATAACTTCTTTCTTTTGTTGATTAGGGTTAGGAAAAAATGAGTAATAAACTGTTACAAAATCTTTATTATCTTTTCTTTTCTCTAAAAATTCTCTTAAATTCTTTCCATTAAATAAATCGAAAGGATTGATGCCAATAGTATCCAATTCGCTGATGTTATCTCCGTTGTATGGAAGAACTTTACCAAAATCCTTATATTGAATTTTGTCAATATTTTTCCTGGCAACACCGGTCAAACGTGTTCTTCGTACAACTTTTTTCTTACTACCATATGCTATTTTACGAAACTTTAATGATATGTTGATTTCGTTCAAACTTTCATCGGTATCTTCTTTATTCAATAAATAATCGATAGAAGCTGGAAAATAATGTTCTTCACTATCAACAAAAAGAAAAGGTGCATATTTTTCTGCTAACTCATCAACCCTGCTTTTAGATAGTCCATCCGGATCAGACTTTACAACAAAGACATCTTGTGCCCAGACGGGATTTCTAAATATCCTGTTTATCAGTTTCTTTATAGGGTTTGTTACAATTCTCCACGGTGCACCAACACGATACTCAGTATCATTAAGAAAAATCATGAAAGTATATTTTCCTGTTTCTGTAATCTTTGTCTTGATAACACCAATGTCAGGTTCAGCAACATTAACCTTTTTAAAACTAACTACTTTATTATCATTCTTATAAAGCCGATAATAATAAGATTTAGCATCAGGAACCATCTCTCCTATTCTAACTTCCAGATCTTTTCCATCATTCTTTACAATCTCAAAATATCTAGGATATTTATTAATCTCGTTTATTTCTTTGTCTTTCAATACCCTTTTAGTCTTCATGCTATTTGTCTCTCGACTAATTACATTGTCTGAATGGCAAACATTCACATATAAACAAGAAAATGAAATAATAAACACTATCAAAGCAAAAAATGTTTTTTTCATCTACTACCTCCTTTATTTTAGATTGTTAGAAAGCTTCTATTATTTGTTATTGTGTGACTTGTATGGTAGTTGTAGCTGTACTATCTAAAGTGACATCATTGAGTCCTTCTATTTTTATTTCTATTTTCTTTTTCCTAGAATGTATGGGCTGGACTTGTATTTTAATATTTACCATTCGCAAATGATCAATCTTCTAATATTTAGTAGTACTTTTCACGGCAGCCAGGGATCTCTTTCTGGTTATCTCCATCATTTACCGCACCAGCTATTCTTTTGTTTTTTCAGGAAGATCAGGAAGTTCATTCGTCTCTAAATATCCAAGACCAACAAATGCATCAAGCTGGTCCGTATAGTAACTCTGATCTGCTGTTGGTGTATGTGGAAAAGTATAACCGAAATGCCGCCACACAGATTTTTCATTCAGCCATTTACCGTAGAAATGTACACTATGGATAAAAAGTTGCTCTAATAATGGTCTGTCTAATTCAGGAAAACTACTTAGATCACGAAATTTTCTTTTATTCCTCTTATAAATAGCATCGTTTGTTTTTTTGAGTCCCTTGCCTTGATCAACAACAGTCTCGTTTTCAATTTTTTTCGATATCCCCGATGGCATAGACATCTTGACATAGTAAATAGTGATTTCCAATGGTTTCTCGATATTATTCGGTTTTATGGGAATAGTTTTAGCATTGCCTATAAATACTGCTGATTTATAATAGTTGTTAAATTTTACATCTGAGCCTTGTTTCAGGTACTTGTCAATATCCACTACTGTAAGGTCAATTTCCATCTCACGAAGGATTCTCTTTAAGTTGATATATCCAGGAAAGAGATAATCAGGATCATGCTCTGCATCAATAATAATTATGTTTTTTACACCACGCCTTATCAATGATATGGCAGCTAAATTCTCTGAATGGGCTCCATCAGAAAGAAGCAATTTCTCACCCGGAAAAGACGAGCTTCTATTTTCTATCTCACGAGTAAGTTTAAATTTAACTGCTGCTGCTGAAATGGTAAGCGCCTCACTCAATCGTAACGCATCATTTTCCTCAATCAGTCGCAAGGCATCATCTTTTTTATTCCACTCGTGGAAACCAATCTCCGGATTCCCCATATGCCTGGGGGTAAACTCAATAGCGGTGCTAAGGGTATCTGAATGTGGATGTGCTTTAAGAGTCGTATTCAAGATAAAGTAAGGAGCCTTATTATCCATTAACTTCGTATCATTTAATTTTGTATCCTCTGATATATTATTTCCAAAATGATCAATAATAGCCTTCTCGTAACTAGAAAATGCTGCATTGTCAGATTTAATTAGTGACAGGAGCATCGTGTGCAATTTAACAAAATTCCCTTTAGACTTTAGATGGTAAAGATTCTCAATAAAGAATTTGTCTCCAAACGCAGTTTCACCAAAAAAACCGGTTTTTGGCGGAGACATGCGGTTCCTAGTAAGAAGCCAGTAAGATGCATAACCCCCACCTGACACGCTGGAAATAATATCAAGCTTTCCCAAATAATCTTTATCATATAATGCTTTCATTGCTCCAATGCAGAATGCTGCAGAGCGCAATCCCCCCCCGCTTAATGCTAACCCCCAAACTGGTTGGTAATCCTTTTCGTTATCTGGTTGACCATTCTTTACGTTATTTGGATACATGCTCTTTTCTGACTGATACTCATCCAAAAGTTCTCTATTCTTTTCTGCAACCAAGTTAATATAAGAATTATTACTCCCCGAATATCCCCTAATGCCTTTTTGAGGTGGAGCTAAATAGGGAGTTCCACATGAAGCAAGCGTTACTAAGAGAACGAACATCATTAAAATCCTGGAAACCATATAATTCCATCCTTTATAAATGACCATTTATTATTTTTATAAAAACAATATTTCCACTATTCAAAAAACACCGTCAATACCAAGTGCTTCAATCCCTCCAGAAAGGATGTATTAAGCAAACTTGAGACTTATTACTACTGAATATTATCAATACAGCTCCAGATAAATTTTGCAATTCCCGGTGTATAAATATCGTTATGAGCCTTACCACCGTTAAAGTATGAACGATAATAAATAAGCTCTGAAGCATCTACAATTGAAATTTTTGATGAGATCCCAAAGCTTTGTTGCCACTTTACTCCATCCTTCACCCCGGTATAAATTTTGTTGTAATTATTATCTGTTCCGTTTGTTTTAATGGTAAAATGGTCAAAACTGGTTATGAATTTCTTTGTATATTTATAACCAGGTTCCCCACCTATATATCGGGTACCATAAATAACTGGTACAGAATTAGCGCTATCATATGTACTCCAGGTAAAAACAAATTTCCTCGCATATTCTTCAAATTTTTCATACGGATAACCTTCAAGCCCCTTATCGTATATAAACCTTCTAACACTGAAAGCTCCTTCCAGACCAATCATCAGATCAACATCACTCCTGTTTATATCATCAGGAGAATCGGTAAGTTCTGTAGGTACCAGCGGAGAGCTGAATAGCGCTCTTGTTAGAGCCCTTGCACCGAGACTGTGTCCTACAAGAATTAATGGAATATTTTTTTCTTTTTTAAGTGGAATCAGGATGTCACGTAATATTCTATTCCCCCACATAAGCCCAACCTCATCTGCATCATCAGCTTTAGTAAAGTAACTTGAAATTATTCCCGTATATTTAAAGAAATTCCACTTCCATAAAGAAGGCCATGTGATCCCAACAAACAACGGTTTGAAAGGTCTTTCACCGTTATAATTTTCTATAATTAATCCTAAAAGGCTGTTGTAATTTCTAAGAGATTCCTGTTGGTCTGTATTCCAACCCATACAATAGAAAAATATGTGAGTATACTGCTCATTATCCTTGATCTGTTCAATACGCTCCTTTAAATTATCCAGTGCAATACTGCTCTCTGTATATACGTTTGAAGAGTCGAAATCCTTCTCATATGCGTTATGTATGAAATGCTCAGCAATATATGGTATTCCGTTATATGGATTTCCATTAATACCGGATTTAAGGCTATACTGTGCTATATGTGAAACAAAGGTTAATTTCCTGTCTCCCAGAATGTCCTTAACCCTTGCATAATTTTTTTCTGACGTTGTATCTTTATTTAGTTTATCAACAATATCATACGTATTATTCGGATCAATCTTTTCTCTATATCCTTTTTCAATACCGACAAGAAACCCAGGATACTTGAGTCCTAAACCTCGATCTACTTCTGCAATTCTATGGAAGATCGCGTATTTCCCTTTGTTTGTACCGTATGCTTTTTCCTTGTTCGAAAGTTTTGGTTGATTACTGCAACCGGTAAATAATGCTATTGAAATCAGTAAAAACAGTGATTGTATACAAAATATATAACTTCTTATTTTCATTTAATGCCCTTTCGTTTAGCTTAGAGGATGGGTATCAATTCAATAAAAGAATTTACGATATCCAAAAGCAGGTCTTCAATGTCTTAATTATTATGAGATGAGTAAAGTTACACCTGATAATTTAATAGGATGCAGTATCTCCTAATAATAAAATGGTGCGTCTCGAAATTATCTACATCTGTCAAACAAGACGAGAATCATTTTTCATCATAGATCAGCCATAAATAAGATGATAAAGAAATTAAAACCTCTTTTCCTTTATCATAAGAATTATTTACCCAATAGAATTGTATCCATCTGATAATGCTACTAACTCATAATATTTTGAATAAAACTCAATATAGATGTTATATTTACAAATCATCAGGATATCCGAGAATTGGTATTTTCGTATAATCGCGATTAATAAGCCTTTTACTATCAACACCTGGTTTTCCTGATTTTCTATTATCGAATAACTAGTCAAGATGTGATTACAACCACATTAAAACTCCAAAAACTATCTAGCTTGCGAACAATCATGCCTACAACCTTTCCACATTTCAGTCATCATCATCTACATTTATTGTATCAGAGCCTCCTGTATGATCTTCTGCTGATGCGGTAACTGTCACCACCTGAGTACCATCCTTTGTGGCATTATTTACCGCCGCTACCTCAAATGAAGGAGAGGTCGCCTGGCCAGCAGCTATCGCCACTGTTGTGGGAACGGTAGCCACACTTGCGTCATTACTTAATAAATTTACTACTAAAGCATTTGTTGTATCCGTATTTCGTGTCACTGTTACCGTAGAACTTCCACCATTTTCTGAAATACTATCATCAACTATAGATATGGTAAGCATGGCCGTATCATCATCAGTCACATTTATCGTGTCTGTACCTGAGGCATGGTTATCCTCAGATGCTGTAATTGTTACCACCTGGGTACCATCTCCATCTACATTAGTATCATCCATTGCTGTTACCGCAAACGCTGCTGAAGTTGTCTGACCGGCAGCTATTGCAACTGTTGCAGGAACTGTCGCCTCATTTGCATCATTGCTTGATAAATTTACTAACAATGCATTCGTTGTATCCGTATTTCGTATCACTGTTGCCGTAGAACTTCCACCATTCTCTGACATGCTAGCATCAGTTATAGATACGGTAAGCGTAGCTGGTATCGCTGTAATAATTATTTCAGCAGGTTTACTTACCAAATTACCCTCATTAACCCATAGGCTTAATTTATAGTTGCCCTTAATATCTGCAACAAAAGACGGGGTAGATATAGTATTATCATCCAGTTTTGCATTACTTCCTTCTGGTGGAACTAATAACCAGGAGTAATTAACAGCACCACTTCCCTTCAAATTCATTGTTGTACCGACCACTACTGTAGTTTCCCCTGCTACAACCTCCACAATACCTACCTCCACAGTGGCAACAGGTTGGGCTTTAATGGTTATATTAGCAGGTTTACTGAGAATACCATCTTCTTTAACAATTAGTTCAATTTTATACACACCTACTTTATCCGGTGTAAATTTTGGATTATTTATTTTTTTATCATCCAGCTCTGCAATACTTCCATCAGGTGCAAACATTTTCCACTCGAATTCAGTACCTCCGACACCTTTCAATGTAACTTCCGTGTCGACTTCAACATCTCTACTTTCACCTGCACTTGCATTAGGACGAACATCAATAGTCGCCTCTGTTGATTTAGCGCTTGGTACTATACCATCGTGAACAATCAAATCTACTTTATATTTACCTGCAACATCAGCTGTAAAATTAGGTCTTTTAGAACTAATATTACTCAATGTCGCATTACTTTTAGTAGGTTTTTCGAGGTGCCAAGTGTATTTCACCAACTTATCCTTATCTGGATCCCAGCTGTCTTCACCATTTAATGTTACTGTAGCTCCTATTTCTACAGGATTATTATAGCTACCAGCATTTGCTTCTGGAGGAGTATTGCTCACTTTCACTTTTACTACAATACTTCTCCCACGAATATCATATATTGTAACTTCAGCACTGCCTTTAGCTACACCACTATCACTATCAGCATCTGGAACTCCTTTGATTTCTACTCGATCGCTTCCTCCATCAGCAATACTATCACGATTTACAATTGTCACAATTGATGATTTATCTGTTGAAGCGCTGATAACACGACCATTAATAATACGAATTGTCCGCTTATCATCTACATTATTAATACTAACCTTATCTGGTACAACTTTCAAAGGATGTGCTTTTTCGATCTCTCCCATTGCGATTTTTAAGTCATCCAAACTAGGAATTGTTTGGGCGATAAGATCTCTGGTTATATTCAAAGATTTCTCAACGGAATTTAGTAAATTAGACCCATGCTGAGTGCGTGATCTACTAATCTGTCCCTTATCAGTACTTGTTATGAATCTGACTCTTGCATCACGAATTAGCTTAACACCCTGTTCCTTTGCCTTTGATGAACCTCCAGCATCCCATATGTTTTGTAACATCGGCATGATAGCCGATACTGCAGCAACGATTGTCAAAGTATCTTCATCTGATTTAAAAGCACCATGTAAACCAGTCCCAAAGAGAGCCGCTGAAACGCCTACGGTAGAACTTGATTTTCTTATCCACCTTAACCAATCAGCATCATGTTGCAATGCGTTTATTACAATACCAGAATACAAATATATATTTCTGTCTGAAATTACCTCCCAATCGAAAGCATTTCCATTGTAATCTGTTTTATACTTTTCTTTGAATTCATCAGAAAGAAAAGATGGCAATGAGCCACATCCTATAACTGAAAATGAAAATCCTGCAACTATGATAAGTAAAATAAATTTCTTGATTCGAGTTTTCTGGAAGCTCAATTACACACCCCTTTCAAAATAGTTGATTATTTTTTGACGATAGCCCGGTTACAATTCTTGTATCATTATTATTAGTCTTCATATTTCATATACACAAACATCTATACAAATAGAAATACTCAAGGCACTTGTATGCTTTTACACACCCATATCAAATGTTGAAACAAATTCTAATTAAGCAACATCCTTAAAAAGCTCATTACCAGAACGGATAATTCACACGGACAAGAACCGAGAAATTACAATAAGAATTTATTACAAAAATATATTAATAAATTATCTAATAAACTTTGAGTCAAAACAGATCTGTTGTAGAAATAAAGCTTTTTTAAGTAATTTAAAAAGCATACTTTTTTTAAGTAGTATCCGGTTAGTCCCTTAGATACCCGATAAAGGAATTAGGGTATGACAACAGCGGTACACGCGAAATCCTAATCGGACACTACTTACTTTTTTAAAAGTACTGGTTTTATCAGCAACATTTATTAAACTAAATTTGATTCAAACAATAATTTGAAATATGGAGAAAACAAAACTTTACAAGTCAGTATTTAAAATCAGCTGAAAATTATTGAAAAAAGAGTCAACATAATCAAGTCTTTATGTCCAGAACTACAAATTCAAATAACTACTATATGTAAGCAAAACTGTTTTTAAGTCTCGTTTTTTTGAAAGGTATGATTCTTTGAAAGAAAGGGGGCTCCCCCTATATCTATAATGAAAAACCACCTATATAGTTTCTGTACGGGAATTCCTAAGCGTAATAATAGTCGTATGTTATGTATAGTATGAGGCAGTAGAAACCCTTGCAAATTGGGAGTAAACTGATACAATTCAATTCCTTAAGTTGTTGTACAACAA